>Ga0209071_1000122_pt1 | contig 49028 bp, 44 predicted proteins | sample CoawatmetaG10DNA_2_FD_187513 | JGI IMG/M metagenome (GOLD analysis project Ga0209071, IMG submission 187513) | Marine microbial communities from the West Antarctic Peninsula - Coastal water metaG108-DNA (SPAdes) (version 2) | ecosystem: Environmental > Aquatic > Marine > Coastal ... | reverse complement strand
TGGTACCAGTGCCCGGACTCGAACCGGGACGCCGCGAAGCAACGGATTTTGAATCCGTCGTGTATACCAATTTCACCACACTGGCACATTGAGGGGCGAAGTATACAGTGTTCTTTTTTAGCGTCAACGCTTGAATGGTGATTTATCTGTCTTATGGCCAATTAACTAGGCATTAGATAACCCAAGACGGCTCGCGAGTAAAATTCTAATGTCTAAAATAAGCGCCAAATACGCCTGTGCTGCAGCTGCCAATTTTGTTATTATAGTAAGCCCAATTACCTAGGCCTTGGGATTGTCATCAAGAGCCCCAAGCAAGATCTAATGCAAGTTTCTGATTTTAGTTTTCATCTCCCTAACGAGCTTATTGCTCGATACCCAGCACCTGAGCGCACTGCTAGCCGGTTAATGCAGCTTCATGGTGAGTCTGGGGTAGTATCTCACGGTGGTTTTACTGATTTGCTTGAGTTTCTGCAGGCGGGTGATTTGCTGGTATTGAACAATACTAAAGTTATTCCTGCACGCTTGTTTGGTGTGAAAGAATCTGGTGGACGGATTGAAGTTTTGGTTGAGCGACTTTTGGGAGAACGTAGTTTTTTAGCTCATGTGCGCTCAAGTAAGTCGCCTAAAGAAGGTGCGAGATTATTATTGGAAGGTGAAGTATGGGCCACTATGGTTATGCGTCACGGCACCTTATTTGAGCTCATTTTAGATGAAGGGGAAGTTGCTCTAGATGTATTGCAACGTTTGGGCCATATGCCTTTGCCCCCCTACATAGATCGTCCAGATGACACCGCAGACCGTGAACGTTATCAAACCGTATTTGGCGAACATCACGGGGCTGTTGCGGCACCCACTGCAGGGCTGCATTTTGACCAGCCTCTTTTGGATGCTATAGCAGCTAAGGGCGTAAATTTAGCTTATGTGACATTACACGTGGGTGCAGGAACTTTTCAGCCGGTGAAGGTTGAACGTATTGAAGACCATCATATGCATGGTGAGTTAGTGGAAGTGAATTTAACAGTGTGTGATGCTGTTAAACATGCCCGTGCCAACGGCGGCCGAGTAGTTGCTGTGGGTACAACGTGTGTAAGGGCTTTAGAGAGTGCCAGTGCCAATGGCGAAATTGCTCCTTTTAAGGATGAAACACGGATCTTTATTTATCCTGGGTATCGTTTTAAAAGTGTTGATGCTTTAGTGACTAACTTCCATTTATCTGAATCAACTTTGCTAATGCTGGTTAGTGCTTTTGCAGGCCGAGATTATGTATTGAGCGCTTATGCCAAAGCTATTGAGCAAGGGTATCGTTTTTTTAGTTATGGTGATGCTATGTTAGTGACCCCAAAATTTTCTGCCTTGGAGCGGACATGAGTCGTCGTTGTTTTATGAAATTTGAGCGTCTGGCCCAAAGTGGTGAAGCGCGTCGAGGCCGGTTAACCTTCCCTCGCGGTTCGGTAGAAACCCCGTGCTTTATGCCGGTGGGTACTTACGGAACGGTAAAAGGCATGTTGCCCAGAGATATTGAGGCCACTGGCGCAGAAATTATCCTGGGTAACACCTTTCATCTAATGTTACGCCCTGGCACTGAAGTGATAAAACTGCATGGTGATTTGCATAATTTTGCCCAGTGGCAAAAACCAATTCTTACAGACTCTGGTGGGTTTCAAGTATTTAGCTTGGGCGCTAAAATCAATGAAGAAGGTGTTAAGTTTCAGTCACCAGTTAATGGCGATACGGTATTTATGACGCCAGAGTCGTCGATGCAAGTGCAGCAAGAATTAGGTTCAGACGTGGTGATGATTTTTGATGAATGTACGCCTTACCCAGCAACGGAGGAAGAAGCGGCTACTTCAATGCGTCGCTCCATGCGTTGGGCTAAACGCAGCAAGGATGCTCATGGTGACAGTCCCTCAGCCTTGTTTGGTATAGTGCAAGGCGGTATGTATGAGCACCTGCGTGATGAATCCCTAGAGGGTTTGGCGGATTTAGATTTTGATGGCTTTGCCATCGGCGGTTTGTCTGTAGGTGAGCCTAAAGATGACATGTTAAGGGTGCTCGCTCATACAGCCCCTAAATTGCCCGCCGATAAACCACGTTATCTGATGGGTGTGGGTAAGCCAGAGGACTTAGTTGAGGGTGTTCGCCGTGGAGTTGATATGTTCGACTGCGTCATGCCTACTCGCAATGCCCGTAATGGACACTTGTTCATTACTGATGGGGTAGTTAAAATCCGTAATGCCGTACATAAAACAGACCCTGGCCCACTTGATAAAGAGTGTGACTGCTACACCTGCAGCAATTTTTCTCGGGCTTACTTGTATCATTTAGATAAGTGTCGTGAAATGTTGGGTGCGCAGCTTAATACTATTCATAACCTGCATTACTATCAGCGGCTCATGGCAGGATTGCGTAAGGCACTGGAAGCAGGTACATTGGACAGCTTTGTCGATGATTTTTACAGCAGGCGCGGTTTAGCCACACCTGCATTGAATAAATAATTTATTTTTTTGTTAATAATGTTGGAGATAATATGAGTTTCTTTATTGAATCAGCCATAGCCGAAGGCGGAGCAGCACCCGGTGGTGATACAAGTTCTCTTGTGATCATGATGGTGATATTTGCCGCAGTTTTTTACTTTATGATTTGGCGTCCACAATCAAAACGCACCAAAGATCATAAGAACCTGATGGGTGGTTTGGCCAAAGGCGACGAGGTGGTAACCAACGGCGGCATGATTGGTAGAGTGGCTAAAGTGAGCGATGATTTCGTTACTATCACCTTAGCTGATGGTGTGGATTCTCACTTCCAAAAAGCAGCTGTGGCTTCTGTTTTGCCAAAAGGCACTATTAAGTCTATTTAATTTTGTAGTGTCAAAGCCTTGGTTGTCTTAGCCGTCTGTGGCTGGCAATGAGGCTTTTTTTATGACTCGTTTTTCAAGGAAAGCCTGTGTTAAATCGTTATCCCTTATGGAAAAGCTTACTCATTATTGTGAGCTTGGCCCTTGGTGGGCTTTATGCTCTGCCAAACTTATACCCAGATGATCTGGCTATACAAATTTCTGGTGCAAGAAGTGCCACCGTAATTGATGAGCAGGTGCTTGATGAAGCAGTTTATGCCCTAGATCAAGCTGGTTTAAGTGCTAAAGACGTTGAGTTAACGACTAAAAACGTACTGGTACGTGTGACCAATTCTGAGTCTCAGTTGCAGGCTAAGGCGGTATTAAGTGATGCTTTAGGGGATAAGTACGTCACAGCACTTAACCTTGCCCCCACTACCCCTGATTGGTTAACCAACTTAGGTGCTGGACCTATGAAGCTGGGTTTGGACCTAAGGGGTGGAGTGCACTTTTTACTTGAAGTAGACATGGTGCAGGCGGTAGCGCAGCGCTTAGACGTATACGTGAGTGAAATAAAGAGCTCCTTGCGTGCTGAAAAGCTACGTTACCGCGCAGTTTCCCGTGAAACTGACGGCAGCTTGCGCATTAAATTTATGGATTCAGAAGTTCGAGACCAAGCGCGATCACAGCTTAAATCTAGTTATGGTGAGTTTTTGATGAGTGCTGAAGATGAGGGCAGTGCTTACTACCTTCTTGTTAGCCTGAATGAATCTACAGTGCGAGAAATTGAGGACTATGCGGTTAACCAAAACTTAACTACCTTGCGTAATCGTGTTAACGAACTGGGCGTTGCAGAGCCATTAGTTCAGCGCCAAGGGCGTAACCGAATTGTGGTGCAACTGCCTGGTGTGCAAGATACCGCCGCCGCCAAGCGTGTGCTAGGTGCTACGGCAAACCTAGAGTTTCGCTTAGAAGCTAAGCCGGGGGCTGCAAGAGTTGCCACTGAAGAATTCACTTTTAGGTCCAACCCTAACCGGAAAGCAACCTTAGAAAAAGGCCTTATCATCAGTGGTACTAGCGTGTCTAATGCGCAGTCCAATTTTGATGAAACTGGCTCATCTCAGGTGAATATCGACCTTGATAGTCAAGGGGGTAAGCTGATGAACCGGATTACCAGAAATGCGGTTAAGCGGCGGATGGCTGTGGTGTTTGTCGAGCATAAGTCTCGTATAAAAGTGGTCGAGGTAGATGGCCAGTTGGTTGATCAGCGCCAGTCCTATGTGGAAAAAAGTATTATTTCTTTGGCCACTATTCAAACAGCCTTAGGCAACAGTTTTCGTATTACAGGGCTTGATGGGGCGGGTGAAGCATCAGAATTAGCCTTATTATTGCGGGCTGGTTCTTTAGCAGCGCCAATGTATTTTGTTGAAGAACGCACCGTGGGGCCAAGCCTAGGTCAGGAAAATATAGACCTTGGTTTAACCTCTGTGCAAATTGGTTTGGCTCTTGTTGTGGTATTCATGTTGGCATTTTATGGCGTGTTTGGCATTATTGCTAATGTCGCCTTGGCCTTTAACTTACTTTTAGTGGCTGCAGTAATGTCTTTACTAGGCTTCACTTTGTCATTGCCAGGCATCGCCGGTGTGGTGCTAACAGTGGGCATGGCAGTAGACGCTAACGTGCTTATCTTTTCGCGCATTAAAGAAGAGTTGAGAGCAGGCATGGCACCACAATCGGCTATCCACGCAGGTTACGAAAGAGCGTTCAGCACTATTTTTGATGCCAACATCACCACTTTATTGGTGGCGATTATTCTGTACGCTGTGGGCACAGGCCCTGTGAAAGGCTTCGCAGTAACATTGTCTATTGGCATTGTCACCTCTATGTTTACAGCTGTCATGGTGAGCCGTGCCATGGTAAATGGTATATATGGTGGCAGAAAGATTACAGATATTAAAATATGGCCTTTGTTTAGGGGAGCAGGTAAATGAGCGACATGAAGATTTTGAACTTTATGGCCCTGCGTAAAATAGCAGGAGCTATGTCTATTGCTCTGGTTTTAGGTGCGCTGATTTCCTTGGCAGTAAATCAACTGCAGTTTGGTTTAGACTTTACCGGCGGCACGTTAATTGAAGTGGGCTATGAGCAGGCGCCAAGTTTAGTTGAGGTGAGAAACCAACTACAGGGCGCTGGCTTTGACGACGCCGTAGTGCAGAACTTTGGGTCTGAAAAAGATGTGTTGGTTCGTCTTGGTCAAACCTTTAACGACAAGGTAGGTGAGCAAGTACTCACTGCTTTACAGTCAGCATCAAACTCTAGTGTTGAGCTTCGTCGTTCTGAGTACGTTGGTGCTCAAGTAGGTGAAGAACTTACCGAGCAGGGTGGCTTAGGCATGCTGCTGGCGCTGGCTATTGTAATGATCTACGTAGCTCTGCGCTTTCAAATTAAATTTTCGGTGGGTGCAGTGGTGGCTTTAGTCCACGACGTAATCATTGTATTGGGAATCTTCTCAATATTTAAACTGGACTTTGACCTAACGGTATTGGCTGCAATTTTGGCAGTGATTGGCTATTCGTTGAACGACACGATTGTGGTGTCTGATCGAATTAGAGAGAACTTCCGTAAAATGCGTAAAGGCACTACCATTGAAATTATCAATGAGTCTTTGACACAAACATTGGGCCGCACTTTAGTAACATCCATTACAACGCTTTTGGTGTTAATGGCACTTTTAGTGTTTGGTGGTGAGTTGATTCACGGCTTTGCGTTAGCGTTGACGATTGGTGTTCTCGTGGGCACCTACTCCTCTATTTATGTAGCGGCCAACGTATTGATACTGCTAGGGATTACCCAAGAAGACCTGATTGTTCCGCCAAAAGAAGAAGTCATTGAAGGTGAAGGTTTTGAAGAAGGCGAAGGCTTTGAGCAGGATTTAGAAGAACAGTAGAAAGAATGGCCTTGCTGGCTTCATGAAGCGTTATGAACCCAGCAAGGCGAAGTCATCTATAGGCCTAAGATTAAGCGGTATGGACCGCTTTAAGCATAAGCTTGAGTAGCTTAGAGTTAGCACAGACTAGCTCGCCGTTATTCAAAGGGGAGCCGCCGGTAAAGTTGGCTGCCAAGGCGCCTGCTTCCAATATTAGCAATAAACCAGCGTCTGCTGTATCGTCTAAACTGCTGTGCCATAGCGCATCTATGCGCCCAGCCGCAGTGTAAGCCAGTGCCATATTATTGCTCAGTTGAGCATAGTTAGTGGCGCCTTGGCTAAATAAATTGCGGGAAATAGCTTGGCCGCGATCAAAGTCTGACAGATCTTCGCGGTTTTGGTTACCACCACCAAATATCTGAGACCCAGCCAGCGTAGCGCGTTTACTAACCCGAATCCGGCGGCCGTTAAGTTGGGCGCCACGGCCTTTACTGGCGCAAAATTCTTCACCACTGCAAGGGCAAATAACAATAGAGTGGGCTAACTTACCGTCTTCGTAGCAGGCCATAGTTAAGGTAAACATGGGTAAGCTGTGGGCATACTGGTCCAGGCCGTCAATAGCGCTGATGCGCCACACTTTATTTGGCGCCTCTGCTGGGGGATTCATTTCACCAGCAACGGCGCCAATCACACCCTGCTCTGGGTGGGCTTTATGGATTTCATAGGCGATAGTGCGTTCGGCACCTTCACACTGCTTGCGTATATGGGCATCGAGTTCCTGGCCTTCTTCGTGTATGAGATCCAATCGTTCCATTGATCTGACGAGTTGTTCGCTAGCGATACGCGCGGCACGCAGGCCAATGTTAATTAGCGGAAGCATGGGTGAATTACCTTAAAGTTTATAAAGAACGGGACGCAAATGCGTCGAAGGCCCGAAGTATAGCAAAAAAGTGGTAAAAAAACCCAGTTACGCTTACAGATTTGCGTTCTAACCACGACAAAATTATGGAATATCGCTATTATTGCGACTTCGAAATTTATTCACTCTTAGGTTAGCAGCTTTCATGCAAAATTTAATGGCCAACGCGCGCATTGTCTTGGTAAATACTTCGCACCCCGGCAACATTGGTGGTGCGGCCCGAGCCATGAAGAACATGGGTATGCACAATTTAGTGTTGGTAGAGCCGCGGGAATTTCCCAGTGGTAAGGCAGATGCTCGTTCTGCGGGTGCACAAGATGTTTTGGCTGATGCCAAAGTAGTGGGCAGCTTGGTAGAGGCTATAGAGGGGTGTGGTTTAGTAGTAGGAACTAGTGCCCGTAGTCGTAATATTCCGTGGCCTTTACTAGACCCCAGACAAACCGCTGCGCAGGCCCTAGCAGAGCTACCAAAGCATGACGTTGCCTTTGTGTTTGGCCGCGAAGACCGTGGCCTTACAAACGAAGAGTTACACCTGTGTAATTTTCACGTACATATCCCTTCTCACGAAGACTTTAGTTCGCTCAACCTAGCTGCAGCAGTGCAGGTGGTTACTTATGAATTACGTATGGCCGTATTGGCTGGAGAAAAAGGCGATGCGCCTGCGCCTATTTGGGGAACTGAATGGGACGAAGTGTTGGCGACTAATGACCAAATGGAAAAGCTGTTTGAGCACATGCAGGAAACTTTAGTAGACGTTGAGTTTTTAGACCCAGAAAGCCCACGTCAGTTAATGGCACGCTTAAGGCGCTTGTATGTTCGTGCCCGAATGGATCGAATTGAGCATAACATTATGCGTGGTATTTTAACGGCCACGCAGCGCACGTTGAAAAAGCTGCGTTAGACACCATATACACCAAATGGGTCGAGTCATATACTAATGCTGCAGTTTAGGCTAGCGTTGCGCTCTACTAATTTAGGATTAAGGTCATGTTTAGACATCTGAAAGAAGATATTGCCTCCGTTTTTCACCGCGACCCAGCGGCAAGAAATTTTGTTGAGGTGCTTACCTGCTATCCCGGCTTGCACGCTTTGTTGTTGCATCGTATAGCCCACACTTTTTGGAATATAGGGCTTAAGTGGTTAGGGCGTTACCTGTCTACCGTAACTCGCTGGTTTACAGGAATAGAGATTCATCCTGGCGCACAAATTGGTCATCGGTTTTTTATTGATCACGGCATGGGTGTAGTGATTGGTGAAACAGCCATTATTGGGGATGACGTAACCTTATACCACGGTGTGACCTTAGGTGGCACAACATGGGATAAAGGTAAACGACATCCCACGCTGAACGATGGTGTGGTTGTGGGCGCTGGGGCAAAAATATTGGGCCCTTTTGAAGTAGGTAAAAATGCTCGCGTGGGCTCCAATGCTGTGGTGACTAAAGCTGTTCCGGCAAATGCAACCGTGGTTGGCATTCCTGGGCGGATCATTGAAAGGCCCAGCGAGGCTGAACAAAAGTTACGCCGAGACCTAGCTGACAAGTTTGACGCCTATGGCATGAGCTCAGACCTGCCAGATCCGGTGGCTAAATCTTTATCTGCTATTTTGGATCATATGCATGCAGTGGACAGGAAATTGCATTGTATGGCGGCTAAAATGAAAGAGTTAGATGCAAGTTATGTAGACGAAAACCTGCCGGCCTTGAATGTGGCAGACTTTGAGGCAGCCATTGATCCTGCAACTGATAAACCAGTATAAATTGGGCCTTTAATAGAAGCGCTTTAATACTTGACTAATTTAGTCAGGTTTTAGTAAAATGGCGTATGATTAGAATTAAGGCGGTTTAATGAAGCTCACTACCAAAGGCCGTTACGCGGTGACTGCAATGTTAGATCTTGCTATACATGCGTCTGATAAGCCAATAAGTTTGGCTGATATTTCAGAACGCCAAGTGATCTCATTGTCTTACCTGGAGCAGCTTTTTTCTAAGTTACGTCGCCAAGGTTTAGTGCAAAGCGTTCGGGGTCCAGGCGGTGGTTATTGTCTGAGCCGAGAAGCAGAAAATATTTTTGTGGCGCAGGTGATTGACGCAGTCAATGAAGCTGTTGATGCAACGGGTTGCAGAGGTACAGAAAACTGCCAAGCAGGAAAAATGTGCTTAACGCACCACCTATGGACTGACCTAAGTAATCAAATTCATTCCTTTTTGAGTGATATTAGTTTAGCTGACTTGGTTAGCCAAGGTGAAATGCAAGCCCATGCGCAGCGTCAAATAGAACAAACTAATACTGCTGAGTTCCTAAATTTTGTAAGTGAGTAATTATCTGCTCATCTGTTTTGAAGATTGACTAATAGCTGTATGTGACAGTGGAGAATATACATGAAATTGCCTATTTTTTTGGACTACTCAGCAACTACACCTGTAGATCCAAGGGTTGCGAAATTGATGTGTGATTGTTTGACGCAGGAGGGTAACTTTGGTAACCCAGCGTCACGGTCTCACGTGTATGGTTGGCAGGCAGAGGAGGCGGTAGAGAATGCTCGTCGCCAGGTTGCTGATCTAATTAATGCTGATCCAAGGGAGATTGTTTGGACATCAGGTGCGACCGAGTCAGATAACCTTGCTATTAAGGGTGTGGCGCACTTTTATCACAAAAAAGGTAAGCATATTATCACCTCAAAAATTGAGCATAAGGCAGTGTTAGATAGCTGTCGTCAGCTTGAGCGTGAAGGCTTTGAAGTGACTTATTTAGAGCCTACATCAGATGGTATTATTAGTGCTGAACAAGTTGCTGAAGCCCTGCGTGAAGACACTATTTTAGTGTCCTTGATGCATGTGAATAATGAGATTGGAGTAGTGACAGACATTACGGCCATTGGTGAAGTAACCCGTGCCAATAAGGTGATATTTCATGTTGATGCTGCTCAAAGTACTGGTAAAATAGCCATTGATTTAGCGGTATCTAAAGTTGACTTGATGTCTTTCTGTGCCCATAAGACCTATGGGCCTAAGGGCGTGGGCGCTCTGTACGTAAGCCGCAAGCCACGTGTTCGTTTGGAAGCCCAAATTCATGGTGGTGGTCATGAGCGCGGCATGCGTTCTGGTACCTTAGCTACTCATCAAATTGTTGGCATGGGTGCTGCGTTTGCGATTGCACAAGAAGAAATGGCCTCTGACAACGCCCGTATCGCAAGCTTAGGTAAGCGTTTGTGGGATGGTGTTAAGGACATGGAAGAAGTGTATATGAACGGCCATCCAACACAGCGAGTAGCAGGTAACGCCAATATAAGCTTTAACTTTGTAGAAGGTGAGTCTTTGCTCATGTCTTTACGTGAGTTAGCCGTTTCTTCTGGCTCGGCGTGTACGTCGGCTAGTTTAGAACCGTCGTACGTATTGCGTGCCTTGGGTATGAATGACGAGCTGGCGCATAGTTCAATTCGTTTTAGTATCGGACGCTTTACTACGGAAGAAGACATTGATCAGGCGATTGAGTTATCACTTAACGCTGTGACAAAATTACGCGCGTTATCGCCTCTGTGGGACATGTACAAAGATGGTGTCGATTTGGACACTGTACAGTGGGCGGCGCACTAAGAAAGCGTGCTGAAGGCCCAGTGGTCTTGGCATAATAAGGTTGTGTAATTTACACAGCCTGCACATACAATAGATTGAGAGGATAAGCACATGGCATATAGCGAACAGGTTCTTGACCATTATGAAAACCCACGTAACGTGGGAAAAATGGACGAAGCAGACGCGCATGTAGGCACAGGCATGGTTGGAGCACCAGCGTGTGGCGACGTAATGCGTCTACAGATTAAAGTAAACGATGATGGCGTCATTGAAGATGCTAAGTTTAAGACCTATGGCTGTGGCTCTGCCATAGCGTCAAGTTCATTAGTTACGGAATGGATGAAGGGCATGACTTTGGATCAGGCTGGCGAAATTCGTAATTCCAATATTTCTGAAGAGTTGGCATTACCACCGGTAAAAATTCACTGTTCTGTGCTTGCTGAAGATGCGATTAAAGCCGCAATTCACAACTACAAAAGTAAACAATAACGCCTAGGCGTTATTAAGTAAGAATAAGAGGAAGAGGACGTCATCATGGCCATTACCATTACACAGGCAGCCGCCGACCATGTCACTAACTACTTAGCTAATCGCGGTGAAGGTGAGGGTGTGCGACTGGGTGTCCGTACCACGGGTTGCTCAGGTATGGCTTACATCTTAGAATTTGTCGATAAGATATCTGCAGATGATGCAATCTTTGACAGCAAGGGTGTGAAAGTGGTGATTGATCCGAAAAGCTTGTTGTATTTAGATGGTACAGAGCTAGATTATGCCAAAGAAGGGCTTAATGAAGGTTTTCAATTTAATAACCCCAACGCCAAAAGTGAGTGTGGGTGTGGTGAAAGCTTCAACGTTTAGGCAGTTTTTGGTATTTTAGAACTATGGATATTAGTCAAGATTATTTCTCTTGTTATGGCTTGTCTTGTGATTTTGCAGTGGACCCTGTGGCGCTGCGCCAATCTCATCGACAGCTACAGCAGCAGCACCACCCTGACCGCTTTGTGTCAAAGTCTGATAGTGACCAAAGACGGGCGGTACAAATAACGGCGTATTTAAACCAAGCCTACGCAACCTTGAGCGAGCCGTTAAAGCGTGGCATTTATTTGCTTCAGCTTCAGGGCATGGACCCATTAGCGCCGACCAACACACAAATGCCGATGGATTTTTTGTTGCAGCAAATAGAGCTGCGAGAATCCCTAGAAGAGATGTCTCAGGTCCAAAACCCAGAAACACAAATGGATTCTATGTCATCTCGACTTCAGCACCAGGCTAGCCAGTTAGAAAGCGAGTTCGCTCAGGCTTATGGTTTGTCAAACTTTGAAATTGCAGAAACAAGCGTGCGTAAGCTTCAGTTTATCGTTAAGTTACAGCAGCAATTAGACGCCCTTGAAGGCGCATTGCTCGATTAAGGAATACACACATGGCCTTGTTGCAAATTGCAGAGCCCGGTCAAAGCGCGAAACCTCACCAACGTAAACTCGCTGTCGGTATAGACCTTGGCACCACTCACTCGTTAGTGGCCAGTGTTCGTAGTGGGCAAGCAGAAACCTTAGCTAATAGCCGCGGTGAACATTTGTTACCCTCTGTGGTGCGTTATTTGGCCGACGAGCTGCCTCAGGTAGGCATTAAGGCTCAGGCTCACTTGGTAGATGATGCGGCTAACACAGTAATGTCTGTTAAGCGTTTAATGGGTCGTGGCATTGATGATGTAAAGCGCCTTGGCGAAAGCATGCCATACCTATTTGAAGCCTGTGATCAGGGCATGCCCCTGATCAACACTGTGTCGGGTTTAAAAAGCCCTGTGCAAGTTTCCGCAGACATTCTTCGTGCTTTGGTGCAGCGCGGAGAGAGTAGCCTAGGGGGTGAATTGGTCGGTGCAGTGATTACGGTGCCTGCTTACTTTGATGACGCTCAGCGTCAAGCAACTAAAGATGCTGCTCAATTAGCGGGTATTCAAGTATTGCGTCTACTTAATGAGCCAACGGCTGCCGCAGTGGCGTATGGTTTAGAGCAGGATCAGCAAGAGCAAGGCACTATCGCTGTATTTGACCTAGGTGGTGGCACGTTTGATATTTCCATATTACGTATGGAGCAGGGTGTTTTCGAGGTGCTTGCAACTGGAGGTGATTCAGCCCTAGGGGGAGATGACTTTGACCATGCGCTTGCTGAGTGGATGCGTCAAGAGCGCCAAATACCAGCGCAGTTAGGCTTAGCTGAGCAGCGTTTTTTGCTGCGTTTAGCCCGAGCAGGGAAGGAGCTATTAAGTGATGTCTGCAGCACCGAATTATCATTTAACGATTGGCCAGGTGATGCGACCTATGCAGACTTAGAGCTCACTCGTGAGCGAATGAACCTATTATTAGACCCTATTATAGATAAAGCTGTCAGAGCAACTAAGCGCACCTTACGTGACGCCAAGGTAGCGCTAGGTGACATTGCCCGAATCGTAATGGTGGGGGGCTCAACTCGTAGCCTCCGAGTGCAGGAAAGAGTAGCAGACTTATTTCAGCAGCCACTACTAACCGATATTGACCCAGACAGGGTAGTCGCTTTGGGTGCAGCGCGTCAGGCCGACGTGTTGGCAGGCAATCAAAGTGGCGAAGAGTTATTGTTGCTTGATGTGTTGCCATTATCCTTGGGTTTGGAAACCATGGGTGGTTTAGTGGAGCGAGTTATCGATCGCAACACACCTATTCCAGTGGCTCGTGCTCAAGAATTTACCACCTATCAAGATGGCCAAACAGCGATGGCTATTCACGTTTTGCAAGGCGAGCGAGAATTGGTGCAGGACTGCCGGTCTTTATCCCGTTTTGATTTGCGTGGTATTCCTGCAATGGCAGCGGGTGCTGCTAAAATCCGAGTGACCTTTCAGGTCGATGCTGATGGCTTGTTAGAGGTGAGTGCTCGTGAATTAACCTCGGGAGTGGCTGCGTCAGTGCAAGTGAAGCCGTCTTATGGGCTTTCTGATGTGCAGATTGCAGACATGATCAAAGCCAGCTGGACTAATGTAGAGGACGATCGCAGCGCCCGTAGTTTGCGAGAACAGCAGGTTGAGGCGGATCGTCTTGGAGAAGCGATAACGATGGCGCTAGCGGAGGATGGAGCGCGTCTGCTTACCTCGCAGCAGCAACAGGTTATTGAGAACCAGATGCAGCAATTAGTTGTGGCTCGAAATGGCCATGACCATCATGCGATTGCGAAACAAATTGAAGAAATGGCTAAGGCCAGTGATGCCTTCGCAGCGATGCGTATGGATGACAGTATTAAGCTTGCCCTGGCGGGCAAGTCTGTAGATCAGCTGTAAAACAACTGCAATAACAGTGACAAGCCTAGGAGCTAACTCAAATGCCACAAATTATTATTCTGCCAAATGCCGAACTCTGCCCGCAGGGGCACGTATTTGAGGCGCCTGCAGGGCAGACTATTTTAGATGCCGCTAAAGAGAACGGAATTGATATAGAGCATGCGTGTGAAAAATCGTGTGCTTGCACAACATGCCACGTTATCGTGCGCGAAGGGTTCGATTCAATGATTGAGTCGGACGAGCTAGAAGATGATATGTTAGATAAGGCGTGGGGTTTGGAGCCAGATTCCAGGCTCAGTTGTCAAGCTGTTATCGCTGAGGATAATTTAGTAGTGGAAATTCCAAAGTACACTATTAATATTGTGTCTGAAGCGCATTAAAGCTAATTAAAACCTTGGGAGGTGTTTATGAGCATGGTTTGGACAGATACGTTAGATATTGCCATTGAGTTGTATGAAGCTCATCCAGATGTAGACCCGCGAATGGTGAGGTTCACAGACTTAATGGAATGGGTTATGGCTTTACCAGACTTTAATGATGACCCCAAGCATTGCGGAGAAAAGATCTTGGAAGCTATTCAGGCAGCATGGATAGGTGAGTTAGATTAACGTCCTGCAGTCTATTAAAGGCGTATAAAACAGCGTACAATTACGCGGTCAAAATTCTCGTACGTGTAAGTACGTCTTTGCTTTTTTAATATTAACCCATTTAATGGGTCCCACTGTTTGGAGAATACCATGGCGGTAGAACGCACTCTGTCCATCATCAAGCCTGATGCTGTAGCAAAAAATGTAATCGGCAAAATTGTTTCTCGGTTTGAAACTAATGGCCTTAAAGTTGTTAGTATGGAAATGAAGCAGTTATCAGAAGCTGAAGCTCAAGGTTTTTACGCTGAGCACAGCGAACGTCCTTTCTTTGGGCACTTGGTTTCTTTTATGACGTCTGGCCCTGTTGTTGTTCAGGTGCTTGAAGGTGAAGACGCAGTAAATAAGAACCGTGATCTAATGGGCGCTACTAACCCGCAAGAAGCTGCTGAAGGAACTATTCGTGGCGACTTTGCAGAATCGATTGATGCAAACGCGGTACACGGATCTGACTCTACCACGTCAGCCGCTCGTGAAATTGCCTACTTCTTCGGTGGCTAATAGTCGTCGGTTAAAGTAGGCTGTTATGGCTTTGGCTAATTTTTTAGCGGCAATAACAGCATGCAAGGTGCGGCGTTCCTAGTGAACGCCGCATTGCGTTTAGACCAAATAAATGGCTGCGCAAAACTATGGATTAATTACAGGTCTTAACATGTCCGAAGTCAGCACAAAAATGAATATTCTGGGGTTTTCACAGGTGCAAATGGAAGCCTTTTTCAAGACTATGGACGAGCCGAAGTTTCGAGCAGTTCAGGTGATGAAATGGATTCATCAGTTTGGTGCTGATGACTTTGAGAGCATGACTAACGTAAGTAAGAAATTGCGTGAAAAGCTGACTATAAGCGCTGAAATTGTAGAGCCTGAAGTCATTTACCGTGGGGACTCTAAAGACGGTACCCGTAAATGGGTAATTGCCGTGTCTGGTGGCAATAAAGTTGAGATGGTACTGATACCTGAGGGTGATCGCGCCACCTTGTGCGTTTCATCTCAAGTGGGCTGTGCCTTGGACTGTAGTTTTTGTTCTACGGGCAAGCAGGGTTTTAACCGTAACTTAACCTCAGCTGAAATTATTGGCCAACTGCGTATTGCTATTAAGTCATTTGGCCCTGTCGACCCAAATGGACCACGCCGGGTGACTAACGTTGTTTTTATGGGCATGGGTGAGCCTTTACTTAATTTTGACAGTGTCACGCCAGCCATTGCGCTGATGATGGATGATAATGCATATAACTTGTCTAAGCGCCGTGTCACCTTAAGCACGGCGGGGGTGGTTCCAGCAATCGATCGCTTGAGCCAGATCACTGATGTATCCCTAGCTATTTCTTTACATGCCCCCAATGATTTGTTGCGCAACGAGCTGGTGCCAGTGAATAAAAAGTACAATATCGATGCATTGTTGGATGCCTGTAATCGTTATTTAGAAAATCTGAGCGATAAGCGGGTAATTACCATGGAGTACACCATGATTGATGGTATCAACGACCAGCCTAAGCATGCCCGCGAATTGGCTCAAGTGCTAAAGCGTGTACCCTGTAAACTTAATTTAATTCCTTTTAATCCATTTCCAGGCTCAGATTACCGTAGAAGTCCAAGACCACAAATCGAAGCGTTTCAGCGTATTATGGCTAAATCAGGCATTATTACGACAATTAGGTCTACTCGTGGGGATGATATTGACGCTGCCTGTGGCCAGTTAGTAGGGCAGGTTAAAGACCGTACGCGTCGCAGTGCAGAGCATGCTGCACGTATTCAAGCTAAGCAAATTTAATTAAGGAACTTCCCTATACTGGCAGTGTCCAAAAATGGGCGTTATGATGGGTCTATAAAACACCATAGATAAATCTGACTAATATTAATTAACTCAGCGTCGAATAACAATAAAAGGTACTGATAGTGAGTGATTTGGAACCATTAGATATGCAGGATCAACCAGAATTAGACGGACAGTTGCCAGGCTTTCCTGGTCATTTATTGCGCCAAGCTCGCGAGGAACAGGGCCTGTCTCAAAAAGAAACAGCCCGTGATTTACATTTAACCTCAAAAGTCATTAATGCTATTGAAGAAGATGACTTTGAGTTGATTCCAAGCTTTGTATTTGCTCGAGGGTATATTCGCTCATATGCGCGTCATTTGGGTTTAGATGGTCAAGCCCTAGTGGCCGAGTTTGATGTGGCCTATGGTGTGCCTAATAACAGTGCCAAGCCCATGTCAGCTATCCGTAAGGGTGTCCAGCAAAGTAAGCCCGGTGATACTTGGGTTAAGTTAATTTCAATTGTCTTTGTCGTGGGTTTGGTAGCGGCGTCAATCGTTTGGTGGCAAAGCCAAAATGGTAGTCAAATGTTGCCACAACTATCCAGTGGTGCAGCGCAAGAGCTCCCCAGTGATGCCTTAGTTGAAGACTTAGATGCTGATGATGCTGACCTAGATTTACTTTTACTTTCAACAAATGAGAGTGAAGTAGATGCGATTGTGCCAGAAGCTGAGTCAATTATAGAGAGCGAAGAGGCACAAGTTGTTGTGGTTGAGCCGGATGTCGATCCAGTTGCAAACGCGGCAACAGAGCAAGCGCCCAAAGAAGTTACTGATGCCGTTGTGCTGCTGCCAAACCAAGCACAGTTAGTCATGGTGTTTGATAAAGACTGCTGGGTAGAGATTAAAGATGCTAATGGTAAAATGGTACTGTCAGACTTGTACTCTGCAGGAGATACCATAGAACAAGTGATCACCGCGCCTATAGAAGTGTTGTTGGGACGTTCTTCTGGGGTTGCTACTATGACATTTGATGGCCGAACAATTGATCTAAAGCCACATACACGTAAAGATATTGCGCGCCTTACGTTAAGCAAATAGACCTGCATTAGTTAGCGACACCTCCATTAAATAAGGAACACATTTTGGCGTCTATAAAAGCCATTCGCGGCATGAACGATATATTGCCGGCTCAAACGCCGTTGTGGCAGTTTTTTGAAGCACAGGTAAAGTTAGTGTTTGACCAGTACGGTTATCAAGAAATACGTATGCCCATCGCGGAAAAAACAGATTTATTTTGTCGCTCAATCGGCGAAGCCACTGATGTGGTTGAAAAAGAAATGTACACCTTTGCAGATCGCAATGGTGACAACATGACCTTGCGGCCAGAGGGCACAGCGTCCTGTGTGCGTGCTGCTCAAGAGCATGGGTTAACCTATAATCAAGTGCAACGTTTGTGGTACCACGGACCTATGTTCCGCTATGAGCGCCCACAAAAAGGTCGCCAAAGACAGTTTCACCAGTTTGGTGCAGAGGTCTATGGTTTAGACGGTCCAGATGTAGATGCCGAACTAATTATAATGACAGCGCGTCTGTGGCGGCAATTAGGTTTGCAAGGTGCAGTAAAATTGCAGTTGAACACCTTAGGTAGTGCCGCAGCTCGGGCCGCCTATCGAACTGATTTAGTGGCATTTTTGCAAGCTAATATGGCTTTGTTAGATGCAGACAGTCAGCGTCGTGTCACGACTAATCCATTGCGTGTGCTAGACAGTAAGGATGAAAGTACTCAGGCATTGTTAGACGGTGCACCTAATTTCTATGGTTACTTAGATGATGAATCTCGTGTGCACTTTGAGCGGTTGCGTGAACTTTTAGACGCCGCAGGCATTAGTTATGAGGTTAACCCTCGTTTAGTGAGGGGATTAGACTATTATTGCAAAACTGTCTTTGAATGGGTCACTGATAAACTAGGTGCGCAGGGTACCGTATGTGGTGGTGGCCGTTATGACGGTATGATTGAGCAGCTAGGGGGTAAGCCTACGCCTGCTGTAGGTTGGGCTATGGGGGTAGAGCGGATGATTTTGTTGCTACAAGAAATGCAGCAAGAACCGGCTGGCCTTGGCCAACAAGCTGATGTGTATTTAGCCCATATGGGTGATGCAGCAACCGTTCGCACCATGCAATTAGCAGAACAATTGCGCACTGACATCCCGGGCTTACGTTTATTGTGGCACTGCGGTGGTGGTAGTCTCAAAAATCAAATGAAAAAGGCTAACCGTTGTGGTGCTAAACTGGTGCTTATTATGGGTGAAGATGAGTTAGCCCAGGGTCAAATCCAGATTAAGCCACTGCAAGGGCAGGACGAGCAGCAAAGCATATCTCTAGATCAAGTATCAGCGCACGTTGCTGAGCTTATTTAATAATTACTACAAGCAGCATTAAGGGAGTTTTTGGTCGTGGCCGAAATGAAGACAGAAGAAGAACAGGTAGAAGCACTTAAACGTTGGTGGCAGGAAAATGGTAAGTCACTAATACTCACCATTGCAGTGACCGTGGGCGGGGTATTAAGTTGGAATGCCTATCAGGACCATCAGGTTAACCAGGCAGAAACAGCCAGTGCATACTTTCAGCAGCTAATGAATAGTTCACCAGCCGGGCAGTTAAGTGATACTGAAATTGCTGAAATACGCTATAACAGTAAATTACTTAAAGCCGAGTTTGGTTCTAGCTCCTATGCTCAGTTTGCTGCCCTTATGTTAGCCAGAGTTGAAGTTCAGGATGGGGATTTGCCTGCAGCAGCAGCCGAATTACAGTGGGTGTTAACGCAACAGGGTGATGCTGAAGTTAATGCGTTGGCCACTATTCGTTTGGCTAAGGTGCTAAGTGCGCAAGATCAACATAGCGAAGCATTGGCTTTATTGGTAGATGGTGATGATGCGTGGCAGCTAGGTCGGTTAGAAACTCGTGGCGATGTATTGGTTGCTCAAGGCGACTTAGATGCTGCTAGAGAAGCGTACTCTGCAGCCTCACTGCTAGCTATGGCTGGTGGTGTAAACAGTCCGCTGTTAGGTTTGAAGCTAGATAATCTTGCGCAATAGTGTATTTAGTGCCTAATGCAATGGTAAAGAGATCCCCAAATAATGACTAGGATAGAAATTGTTAACATGAGTGCTAGGCCGTTAAAGCTGTTTATTGCTTGTCTAGTGTTGATCACTGTTAGTGCGTGTTCATCAACTGGTGGAGATCTACCAGATCCTACCCCACTGGAGGGGTTTGAGCAGCAAGTTGAGCTCGTTGAACATTGGTCTGTGTCTGTGGGCAAAGGCGATGTTGAAGGTAGTTCAGTAATGCAGCCTGTGTTATCGGCCAATGCTATATTTGCAGTCTCTGGTCAGCAGTTAGGGTCCTTTAATTTAGATACAGGAGCGGTTAACTGGAAGACTGATCTTGCTCAGCCAGTGGCTGCAGGCGTAGGCCAAATAAACGAACAATTATTTGTGGTGACCCGCAGTGGTAAGTTAGTTTCTGTAAGTAGTGTTGATGGGTCTGTGTTGTGGCAGGTGAATGCGTCTAGTGAGGCTTTAGCAGCGCCGCAAGCTAATAGTGAAATTGTTGTCGTGCAAACAGTGGATGGGAAGGTAAGCGCCTATTCAATAACTGATGGCAATTTCCAATGGTCTTATTCAGCAAATCTTCCGAGCTTAACCCTGAGAGGCACTAGTACGCCACTTGTTACCAAAAGCTACACCTACGCAGGCTTTGCCAGTGGTAAGTTAGTGGCTTTGGATAATCAAGTGGGTAACGTGGTGTGGCAGAAGAGTATTAGTTCTGCGCAAGGTCGTTCAGAAATTGAGCGTTTATCCGATGTAGATGGCACATTAACGCTGATAGACGATTTGCTATATGTGACTAGCTATCAGGGCAACATTGCAGCTATTGATGCCTTAACCGGCACCGTTAAGTGGCAGCAGCCAGTGTCTAGTATTAGTGGTACAGCCATAGTGGGTGATGCGGTTTTGGTTGTGGATGCTCAGGATGGTGTGCTTGCTTATGACCAGGAGCTAGGCCATGTGTTGTGGCAGAGTGACGCCCTTAAACATCGTATATTAACCGCTCCTATGGGGTTGGCAGGTAATGCATTAGTCATTGATACGCAAGGCTATGCGCACGTACTTAAGCTTAGTAATGGCGAGGTTGTAGGTCGTCAAAAAATGGCCCTAAAAGGTGCCCGTATTGGTAGCAAGAGTTACCAAGATAATATTTTCTTACTCAGTCTAGATGGCCGTCTTACGCGTCTTGGCTTGGAATAATTGGTTTATTTATGAATCCCGTAATTGCCCTTGTTGGGCGCCCTAACGTGGGCAAATCCACACTTTTTAATCGCTTAACGCGCTCTCGTGATGCTTTAGTGGCAGATTTTCCAGGCCTTACTCGTGACCGAAAATACGGTGAAGGTAAGACTGAAGAGCGAGACTATATCGTTATTGATACTGGCGGTATTAGTGGTGATGAAGCCGGTATTGATCAAGTGATGGCCGAGCAGTCGTTGCTGGCAATCGACGAAGCAGACGCAGTATTATTTTTAGTTGATGGCAAGGCGGGTCTCAACCCTTCTGATGAGTTGATTGCCGACCATCTTCGCCGCTGTGATAAACCTTGCTATTTGGTAGTAAATAAAACTGATGGTATTGATATTGACGTAGCCTTAGGTGACTTTTATGGCCTAGGTCTAGTCGGTTTGCCGCGCCCTATTGCGGCGTCTCATGGCCGTGGTGTGAGCCAGTTGATTGAAGATGTATTGGCACCGTTTCCAGAAGACGAAGGGTTCCCGCCGGATTCAGAAGGAGGCATTCGCATTGGTGTCGTGGGTCGGCCAAATGTAGGCAAGTCTACTTTGGTCAACCGTATGTTGGGTGAAGACCGTGTTGTGGTCTATGATGAAGCGGGCACTACGCGTGACAGTATCTATATTCCCTATCGCCGTAACGACAAGCCGTATACCTTAATCGATACTGCAGGTGTGCGCCGTCGTCGTAGTGTTACAGAAACGGTGGAGAAGTTTTCGATCGTTAAGACACTACAAGCCATTAAAGATGCCCATGTTGTTGTGTTAGTCGTTGACGCTCACGAAGGTCTAACAGAGCAAGACATGCACCTGTTGGGCTTTGTTATTGATGCGGGCCGGGCATTAGTGATTGCTGTCAATAAATGGGATGGCATGTCTGTTGACGATAAAGCTCATGTGAAACATGAGTTACAGGCCCGTTTGGAGTTTGCTAAATTTGCACGCATTCATTTTATCTCAGCATTACATGGTTCTGGTGTAGGTGATTTGTACAAATCAGTTGAAGAGGCCCATGGCTGCGCCTTCACCAAATGGAGCACCAACAAGTTAACCACATTACTAGAAGACGCAATACTAGACCACCAACCCCCCTTGGTGCACGGGCGTCGAATTAAGCTGCGTTATGCTCACCTAGGGGGCTCTAACCCGCCTTTGTTTATAGTGCATGGTAACCAAACAAACGCATTACCTACTACCTACAAGCGTTATTTGGAAAATAAGTTCATTAAAGTGCTGAAGATCCGTGGTACGCCTGTGAGGTTTGAATTCCGTACCAGTGATAATCCTTTTGATGGCAAAAAGAATGTTCTGTCCCAGCGCCAAATTACTAAAAAGCAGCGACTAGTGAAGCATGTTAATAAGGCAAAGAAAAAGGCCAAACAGAAGTAATATGTGGCGCTATTGTTAGGCGCGCAGCGACGCGGTAATCCTTATGTCATTAACGAGTCTTAATCAGTTACTCCACTTGCTAGCCGATGGTGAGTTCCACTCAGGTACGGCCTTAGGCCGGCACCTGAGTATGACTAGAGCTGCTGTTTGGAAGCAGCTCAAAGGTGTGGAAGCATTGGGGGTAAACTTACATCGCGTACGTGGTCGTGGTTATCGTATTTCAGGTGGCTTAGATTTACTAGACGTGGAGGCGATACAGCGCCAGCTTCCCATTCTAGACCCTAGCTTTAATGTGCAGTTGCACATGTCCCTTCCATCTACCAATCAAACCTTAATGCAGCACCAGCAGCAGCGGTCTATTCATGGTGACGTGGTGCTGGCTGAAGTGCAAACATCAGGGCGCGGTCGCCTAGGACGACAATGGCAGTCGCCGTTTGGCCAAAATGTTGCCTTGTCTCTTGGCTGGCATTTTCATGGTGGAGCCGTTGCACTAGAAGGGCTGAGTTTAGTGGTGGGTTTGGCGTTGACACACGCATTAGCCGATATGGGCGTAAAGCAAGTGCAGCTAAAGTGGCCCAATGATGTCTTAATTGACGGCAAAAAACTTGCTGGTATTTTGCTAGAAATGCGAGGCGAAGCAACAGGCCCCTGTCATGTGGTCATTGGCATTGGTCTTAATGTGCATTTAATGCATGATGATGCTATCGATCAGCCTTGGGTGAGTCTTGCGCAGCTAGGCTATCAACTAAGTCGCAATGACGTTGTGGCGCAGATTTTATTACGTTTAAACGAATACTTGCGTGAGTTTGTGCAACATGGCTTCGGTGCTATGCGCGATGAATGGCAGCAATACCACTATTACCAAGACCAAAAGGTTCAGCTTCTGCTTCCAACTAAGTGTATTGAGGGTATTTGCCGTGGTGTGAACCAGGTGGGTGCGCTAATAATAGAACATAGCGGGGTAATAGAAGCTTATAGTGGTGGCGAGATTAGTTTGCGACCTATTGAGGAGCGCCAGTGACTGACTTGTTAGTAGATATAGGCAATACTCGTCTTAAGTGGAGGCTGCAGCAGCAAGGTGCAGTGCAGCGCTCAGGAGCGATATTGGTGTGTGACTCAAATATGGCTCAGCTGCAGGCTATCCTGCCAGAGTCTGCTGGCGCGATGTATTGGGCGAGTGTGGGTGATGATGCGCAGGGTCTTTGTGTGGCAGCTTGGGCACATGAAAAAAATATACCGTGCCATCAGATAACCACTCAAGACTGCTGGCAAGACCTTACCAATGGCTATCAGCAAACTCAGCAGCTAGGCGTAGATAGGTGGCTAGCCATGGTAGCTGCAAGGCAACATACCCGCAACGCTGTCTGTGTAGTTGATTGCGGTAGTGCCATCACCTTGGACTATGTGAATGCACAAGGCCGTCATGAAGGCAGCTATATTATTCCTGGCGCAAGGCTTATGTCCCAAGCTCTAACACGTGATACTGCCCAAATTAATATTACCCATCGGGCCCTAGAAAATAGTCATCCTGGCACTTCAACAGCCCAAGCAGTATTAGCGGGGTGTTTCCAAATGGCTCACTATGGTGTTTGTGCTCTGGTGAGGGAGGCCCAAGGCCGGGGCTACGAAATACTGCTTTGTGGGGGGGATGGTTTGGCCATTGCTAACGAGCTTGGTGTGACTTATGTAGAACAATTGGTGCTTGATGGCATGGCGCAACTGGCTGGTTTGCATCAGCTCTAAAAAACTTTAATAAAATCATCATTGATGCTTGCATCCTACTAGTTCGTTCAGTATTATACGCACCTCCTGAGTTCAGGGGCACAGGCAATTTAGCCGGTATAGCTCAGACGGTAGAGCAACTGACTTGTAATCAGTAGGTCCGGGGTTCGACTCCTCGTGCCGGCACCAGTTCCTGATAAAGAATACTTAGGTGGGGTTCCCGAGTGGCCAAAGGGATCAGACTGTAAATCTGACGCGTAAGCTTCGGTGGTTCGAATCCACCTCCCACCACCATTCTTTGCGGGTATGGTATAATGGCTATCACGACAGCCTTCCAAGCTGTATATGCGGGTTCGATTCCCGCTACCCGCTCCACATTGTATTAGGTTCACTTAGTTTGTTTAGTTTAGTGAATTGATTGAAGGCTATTTAGAGCCAGTTTAGTGCGTTATAAGCTCTAGTAGCTCAGGGGTAGAGCGCACCCTTGGTAAGGGTGAGGTCGGCGGTTCAATTCCGCCCTAGAGCTCCATTGTCATAAGCGGCAAAGGAGCACGATATATTTTGAAGGGTAGATATAGCAATATATCTACCCTTCTTGTTATCTGCAGTTTACTCAATAAGTGGGTGGTTGCATTATTTAACTTAGCGCGGCCAATTGGTCGCCCATTGTCGGAGGCTATCATGGCTAAGGAAAAGTTTGAAAGAAATAAGCCGCACGTAAACGTCGGCACCATTGGTCACGTTGACCACGGTAAAACTACATTAACAGCTGCATTGACTCGTGTTTGTGCAGAAGCGTTTGGTGGAGAGCTAAAAGACTTCTCTCAGATCGACAACGCCCCTGAAGAGCGCGAGCGTGGTATCACCATCGCAACTTCACACGTTGAATATGATTCTGAGCAGCGTCATTACGCCCACGTTGACTGTCCAGGACACGCTGATTATGTGAAGAACATGATCACCGGTGCTGCACAGATGGACGGTGCTATTTTGGTATGTGGCGCAACTGATGGCCCAATGCCTCAGACACGCGAGCACATCCTTTTGTCACGTCAGGTAGGTGTACCATACATCGTAGTATTCCTAAACAAGTCAGACTTGTTAGCTGAAGATTGCGGCGGCGCAGACTCAGAAGAATACGCAGAGATGCTAGAACTTGTTGAAATGGAGCTTCGTGAGTTGCTAGACGAGTACGAATTCCCAGGTGATGACACGCCAATCATTCCAGGATCTGCCTTAATGGCATTGAACGGTGATGACACTAACGAAATGGGTACTACTGCAGTACGTAAGTTAGTCGACGCGTTAGACAGCTACATTCCACAGCCAGAGCGTGCGATCGATGGTGATTTCTTAATGCCTATTGAAGATGTGTTCTCAATTCAAGGCCGTGGTACTGTGGTAACAGGTCGTATTGAGCGTGGCATCGTTAACGTTGGTAACGACGTTGAGATGATTGGTATTAAAGACACTACGCGTTCTACGTGTACAGGTGTTGAGATGTTCCGCAAGTTGCTTGACGAAGGTCGTGCAGGCGAGAATGTTGGTGTACTACTACGTGGTACTAAGCGTGAAGACGTAGAGCGTGGTCAAGTATTGGCTAAGCCGGGTTCAATCACTCCTCACACCAAGTTTGAAGCTGAAGTATACGTACTAGGCAAAGACGAAGGCGGACGCCACACTCCTTTCTTTAAGGGATACCGTCCACAGTTCTACTTCCGTACAACGGACATCACAGGTGCCTGTGAATTGCCAGAAGGCGTAGAAATGGTGATGCCTGGTGATAACATCCAAATGGTTGTTGAGCTAATTAACCCAATCGCGATGGATGAAGGTTTACGTTTCGCTATCCGCGAAGGTGGCCGTACTGTTGGCGCTGGTGTTGTAGCTCGTATCCTAGCTTAATTAAGCTGAGGAAATGCAAGCAGTTAGCCTTAACTGCTTGCAAAAACCATGGGGCACGTATAATATACGCGTCCCATACTTTTGGCATGTTTCAAATGATCATGCGAAAAGATGTTCTAGGCCAGTAGTTCCAACGGCAGAACGTCGGTCTCCAAAACCGAATGTTGGGGGTTCGAATCCCTCCTGGCCTGCCATATTTTTAATGCTTTGGGTTGTATAGCCGGAAGTGTAAAGCACCGTTAACTAGAGGCTCCAAAATGAGCGCTACACCAACTACACAGAACTCACGTTTTGACACCGTTAAGTGGGTAATTGTTCTGGCTTTAGTAATCATTGGTGTCGTAGGCAACTCTGTTTATTCCGATCAATCCCTGCTGTATCGCACATTGGCTTTAGTAGCCTTAGCGGGTGTGGCTTTGTTTGTTGTATTGCAAACAGCCAAAGGAAGGGGTTACGCGGTTAGCTTTAAAGAAGCTCGCAAAGAAATCCGTAAAGTGGTTTGGCCCAATCGGCAAGAAACTACGCAGACTACATTAATTGTAGTGGTGGTAGTGCTGATCATGGCCCTACTTTTGTGGGGTCTGGACTCACTTTTGAGTTGGACTGTTTCTTCTTTGATTGGCTAGTCAGCTTAAAAAGTTTAGTTAGGAAATTATCATGGCAAAGCGTTGGTACGTTGTTCACGCATACTCAGGCTACGAGAAGCAAGTAATGCGTGCCTTGCATGAGCGCATAGAGCGTTATGAAATGCAGGATGTGTTTGGTGATGTCTTGGTGCCAACCGAGGAAGTGATTGAAATGCGCGCGGGCAAGAAGCGTCGCAGTGAGCGTAAATTCTACCCTGGCTACGTGCTAGTGAATATGGAATTAAACGATGAAACTTGGCACATGGTTAAAGAAACACCTCGTGTAATGGGCTTTATTGGTGGCACTGCAGATAAGCCAGCACCCATTACCGAGCGTGAAGCCAATGCCATTTTAGAGCGTGTTGAGTCTGGTGCAGAAGCGCCTCGCCCTAAGACTATCTTCGAGCCAGGCGAGATGGTTCGTGTTGTCGATGGCCCGTTTGCAGACTTCAACGGCGTAGTAGAAGAAGTGAACTATGAAAAGAGCCGGCTACAAGTTGCTGTACTTATTTTTGGCCGTTCAACGCCGGTCGAATTAGAATTTATTCAGGTCGAAAAGGCCTGATCTCTGGCAGCCTAGGCTGCCAGCACTAGACCCTGGAGTCGGTAACGGCGCCCAGGGTTTTTGCGCATTCAGCAATAGCGGAATGTTTTTTGAATAGGGGAGCTGTTCATTTGCTCTTCAAGTGTCGCCTAAATGGCCACCTGAAGAACAAAGAAGGCGTTATTACCCATTAGGAGATCACTACCATGGCTAAGAAAGTACAAGCCTACATCAAGCTTCAGGTTGCTGCCGGCAAGGCCAACCCAAGTCCACCAGTTGGTCCTGCATTGGGTCAGCACGGTGTAAATATTATGGAATTCTGTAAAGCCTTTAATGCTCAAACCCAGAGCATGGAATCTGGCATGCCTGTACCTGTTGTAATTACAGTATACGCAGACCGTAGCTTTACATTCATCACTAAGACTCCTCCTGCAGCAGTATTGCTAAAGAAGGCAGCAGGGCTTAAAAGTGGCTCAGCACGCCCTAACACTGTAAAAGTGGGCACGGTAACTCGTGCACAGCTAGAAGAGATTGCAACCACAAAAATGGAAGATCTAACTGCTTCTGATATGGATGCAGCTGTACGGACTATCGCGGGCAGTGCTCGTTCTATGGGCTTAAATGTAGAAGGTGTTATCTAATGGCTAACGTGACTAAACGTGCTAAAGCAATCGCCGAAAAGATTGAGCTAGGCAAAGTATACGAGATCAACACTGCGGTTGACCTATTGTCTGAATTATCGACAGTTAAGTTTGCTGAAGGCATAGACGTTGCGATTAACTTAGGTGTTGATCCACGTAAATCTGACCAGGTTGTTCGTGGTTCTACTGTGCTTCCAAACGGTACTGGCAAAGAAGTTCGTGTTGCTGTTTTTACCCAAGGTGAGAACGTAGAAAAAGCAACAGCTGCTGGTGCAGACATTGTAGGTATGGACGATTTAGCTGCAGAAATCAAAGCCGGTAAAATGGACTTTGACGTAGTGATCGCTACACCAGACGCAATGCGTGTTGTAGGCCAGTTAGGTCAGGTGCTTGGTCCTCGTGGTCTAATGCCTAACCCTAAAGTTGGTACAGTAACACCAGATGTAGCAACGGCTGTTAAGAACGCTAAGTCGGGTCAAGTGCGCTACCGTACAGACAAGGCCGGCATCATTCATTGTTCATTAGGTAAGGTAGGTTTCACTGCAGACGCAGTGAAAGAAAACCTAATCTCCCTATTGGGTGATCTTAAGAAAATGAAGCCAGCTTCAGCTAAAGGCGTTTATATTAAGAAGGTTACTATTTCAACCACCATGGGCCCAGGCCTCTCGGTTGATCACGGTGCCGTTAAGTTCTAACGCATTCGGTTCTCCATTGGAGAACCACATTAAAGGCTAAAGTGTTTTTAGTTGAGGCCTTTAATAAACCAAACTTTGGGGTCTTGTACTCGTACAAGACTGTCAAAGACCGTAGGTGGTTTGATCCTTTTGGTGACAAGCCTTAATGATTGCCTACGCAGACGGTGAACCCGATTCAGAATTCTGAATTTAACACCGTTATTAGGTTCTTGTTGTTACTTAGCGCAAGCTAGATAAGAATGGGAAGTTGGATAATTTTTCCAGGAGAAATAACGTGGCTTTAGGTCTCGAAGACAAGAAAGCGATTGTCGCAGAAGTCAGCGAAGCAGCCACCAGTGCTCTATCTGCAGTTGTAGCCGATTCACGCGGCGTTACTGTAGGTGACATGACTGCTCTTCGAAAGCAAGCTCGCGAGAATGGCGTAACCCTACGGGTTGTGCGTAACACTCTTGCTAAGATTGCTTTAGAAGGCACGGACTACGCGTGTTTGCAGGACTCCTTCAAAGGTCCAAGCATTATTGCATTTTCTAACGAACATCCAGGCGCTGGCGCCCGTTTGTTCAAAGAGTTTGCAAGAAGCAACGGCAAATTTGAAGTGAAAGCACTGGCGTTTGAAGGCAACCTTATGGGTGCTGATCAAATCGACGTATTGGCATCATTGCCAACATACGACGAAGCAATTGCTAAGTTGATGAGCGTAATGCAAGGTGCGACCAGCAAGCTGGCCCGTACACTAGCAGCAGTTCGCGATCAGAAAGAACAGGAAGCCGCTTAAATCTAACAGCCAGTTTGGCTAGATTTAATACGACTTATGTATGAACAAGATGACCCACTGGGTCTTATTAAAGAGTAGGAATTGTTATGTCTATCACTAAAGACGATATCATCAATGCCGTAGCCGACATGTCTGTAATGGACGTGGTTGAACTTATCTCCGCTATGGAAGAGAAGTTCGGTGTTACTGCTGCAACTGCATCAGCTGGCCCAGCTGCCGGCGGTGACGCTGGTTCAGCAGCCGAAGAGCAAACTGAATTCGACGTAATTCTAGTTTCTGGCGGCGAAAAGAAAGTAGCAGCTATTAAAGCTGTACGTGCAGCAACTGGTCTTGGCTTGAAAGAAGCTAAGGGCCTAGTTGAAAGTGCTCCAGCAGCAGTTAAGGAAGGTTTGTCTAAAGAAGACGCAGACGCCCTTAAAACTGAGCTTGAAGCATCTGGCGCTACTGTAGAAATTAAGTAAGCCATCTTTTAAGATGTGCTTGCTTAGACCTAATGTTCCTATTGGAATTGTGGGTTTGACTGCACACGGCTGGTGGCATATTTGCCACCGGCCTTTTTCGGTTCTATAGCGCTGGCTTTTTATGCCGTGTTTTATAACCAAAAAAGGCTGGATCAAAGTGGTTAAAACCCTTTGCCAGTACTGTTTTGCGGGGAGTATGCCCCCGTCGCCTAGGGCGGAACCAGTATATTTGGACATTTGTCCGACCAATTTAACGGTCTGAATACAGACCCAAATCGGGGATTTTTGATGCCTTACTCATACACTGAGAAAAAACGTATCCGCAAGGATTTCGGCAAGCTGCCTCCGGTGATGGATGTGCCTTATTTGTTGGCCATCCAGATCGACTCCTACCGTAAGTTTTTACATTCTGGTCACGGTGTTGACCAGCGTAAAGACCTAGGCCTTCATGCTGCTTTTGAATCTGTTTTTCCCATTGTCTCTTTTTCTGGCAATGCGTCTTTAGAATATGTGACCTACAAGTTAGGTGAGCCTGTTTTTGACGTTAAAGAATGTCAGTTACGTGGCGTTACCTACGCCGCACCTTTGCGCGTTAAAGTGCGCTTAGTCATTTATGATCGCGATTCCAAGGCTAAGGCGATCAAGGATATTAAGGAGCAAGAAGTCTACATGGGCGAAATGCCTTTGATGACTGACAACGGTACCTTTGTTGTTAACGGTACAGAGCGTGTTATTGTTTCTCAGCTACATCGTTCACCTGGCGTATTCTTCGACCATGACAAGGGTAAGACCCACAGTTCTGGTAAGTTGTTATATAACGCCCGTGTTATTCCTTACCGTGGTTCTTGGTTAGATTTTGAATTCGACCCTAAAGATACGCTTTTTGTACGTATTGACCGTCGACGTAAACTACCTGCTTCTATTTTGTTACGCTCTTTGGGGTACACCAGCGAACAAATCGTAGAAACATTCTTTGATAATGTCGATGTGACACTGACCGAAGAAGGCTTCACTATGACTTTGGTGCCAAGCCGTCTGCGTGGCGAAACAGCCACCTTCGATATTGTGGATCAAAAAGGGTCTGTGTTGGTTGAAGAGGGGCGTCGAGTGACTGCCCGTCACATTAAACAAATGGAAAAGATCGGCTTAAAGCAGCTGCAAATTCCTGAAGAATACCTCGTAGGCAAAAAAATTGCCCGCGACCAAATTAACCCAGCTACTGGCGAGTTAATTTGTGATTGTAATACTGAAGTCACGCAAGAACTCCTCGTTGCCCTTCGTGTAGCGGGTATTACTGCGTTGCCGTTGATTTATAGTAACGATTTAGACTGTGGCCCATTCATGTCAGATACTCTGACCGCTGATCCAACACGCACACAACTCGAAGCATTGGTAGAAATTTACCGTATGATGCGTCCTGGTGAGCCACCAACTAAAGAATCTGCAGAAAACTTGTTTAACAACTTGTTCTTCACTAGCGAACGTTATGACTTGTCTGCCGTTGGCCGGATGAAGTTTAACCGTCGTTTAGGCCGTTCTGAAACGACGGGTGAAGGTGTGTTGGGTGACCAAGATATCGTTGCAGTAATGCAAACGCTAATCGCTATCCGTAACGGTAAAGGCATAGTGGATGATATCGACCACTTAGGTAACCGTCGTGTTCGGTCTGTAGGCGAAATGGCAGAAAACCAATTCCGTGTTGGCCTAGTGCGTGTAGAGCGCGCTGTTAAAGAACGTTTAAGTATGGCTGAGTCTGATGGCCTAATGCCACAAGACTTGATCAACGCTAAGCCTGTGTCTGCTGCGATCAAAGAATTCTTTGGTTCTAGCCAATTGTCTCAGTTTATGGATCAAAACAACCCGCTATCGGAAGTGACACACAAACGTCGTGTTTCTGCTTTAGGGCCTGGTGGTTTAACCCGTGAACGTGCAGGCTTTGAAGTGCGTGACGTACATCCGACTCACTACGGTCGCGTGTGTCCTATCGAAACGCCAGAAGGCCCAAACATTGGTCTGATTAATTCTTTGGCTACCTATGCCCGCACTAACGATTACGGTTTCTTAGAAACACCGTATCGTAAAGTAGTTGCTGGCAAAGTGACCTCAGAAATTGAGTACTTGTCTGCTATCGAAGAAAGCCAACACATCATTGCCCAAGCCAATGCCAAGCTTGATGCGAAGGACAATCTTTCTGAGGACCTAGTTACCGTTCGTCATGAAAACGAATTTACTTTGATGTCACCTGACAACGTAGACTACATGGACGTATCTCCACGTCAGGTAGTTTCTGTAGCGGCCTCATTGATTCCGTTTCTAGAGCACGACGATGCTAACCGAGCTTTGATGGGCTCGAACATGCAGCGTCAAGCGGTGCCAACTCTTCAGGCTCAAAAGCCTCTAGTAGGCACAGGTATGGAGCGTCACGTTGCCCAAAACTCTGGTGTATGTGTTGTAGCCACTCGCGGTGGTGTGATCGAATCAGTTGATGCAACCCGTGTTGTAGTTAAAGCGCATGATTCTGAGACAGAAGTAGGGGACGCAGGTGTAGATATCTACAACCTAACCAAGTACACCCGCTCTAATCAGAATACCTGTATTAACCAACGCTCTATCGTTAACCTAGGCGACACTGTTGCCCGTGGTGATGTATTGGCTGATGGCCCATCTGTTGACCTTGGCGAGTTGGCCTTGGGTCAGAATATGCGTATTGCCTTTATGCCTTGGAATGGTTACAACTTCGAAGACTCAATCTTGATCTCTGAGAACGTCGTTAAAGAAGACCGTTTCACTACGATCCATATTCAGGAATTAACCTGTGTGGCACGTGACACTAAATTAGGTAGTGAAGAAATAACCTCTGACATTCCTAACGTGGGCGAAAGCGCACTAGCGAAGTTAGACGAAGCTGGCATTGTTCACATTGGTGCTGAAGTAGGCCCCGGTGACATTCTAGTAGGTAAGGTGACCCCTAAAGGTGAAACCCAGCTTACGCCAGAAGAAAAGTTATTACGTGCTATCTTTGGTGAAAAAGCTTCAGACGTTAAAGACACATCTCTTCGTGTTAAGACGGGTACCAAAGGCACCGTAATCAACGTGCAAGTGTTTACCCGTGACGGTGTAGATAAAGATCAACGTGCAGTTGCCATTGAACAAATGCAGTTAGATCAAGAGCGTAAAGATATTAATGACCGGTTCCGCATTGTTGAATCAGCCACATACGAACGTTTATCCGCGGCTTTAATAGGCAACGCAGTAAATGGTGGTGCTGGCTTCAGTAAGGGCGACGTGATTACGGCTGACAACTTATTAGAAGTTGACCGTATTGACTGGTTCAAATTACGCATGGCAGATGATGCTCTTCAGCAGCAGCTAGAATTAGCGCAGCAGTCTTTAGAAGAAACTCGTCTTGACCTAGATGCAAAATTTGAAGACAAGAAAAAGAAGCTACAAACTGGCGACGACCTAGCGCCTGGTGTGTTGAAGATCGTTAAAGTTTACGTTGCTGTTAAGCGTCGTATTCAACCTGGCGACAAGATGGCCGGTCGTCATGGTAACAAAGGTGTTATCTCTGTAATTATGCCTGTTGAAGATATGCCTTATGATGAATTCGGTAAAACCGTAGACATCGTGCTAAACCCATTAGGTGTGCCCTCGCGTATGAACGTGGGTCAGATCCTAGAAACTCATATGGGCATGGCTGCCAAAGGCTTAGGCGAGCGCATCGAAGAAATGATGATGCAAGAGCGTGCTAAGTCTATTAAAGAAATACGTGCTTTCTTAGACCAGATCTACAACGATGGCAACTGCTACCGTTCAGAAGACCTTAACAGCTTCAGCGATGACGAGATCCTTGAGTTGGCTAAAAACCTGAAAGCTGGCGTGCCTTTAGCAACGCCTGTATTTGACGGTGCCGAAGAAAACGAAATTAAGCGTTTGTTAGAGCTTGGTGGTTTAGATCGTTCTGGCCAAACCTGGTTATATGACGGTCGCACAGGTGATAAGTTTGATCGCCCTGTTACCGTAGGTTATATGTACATGTTGAAGTTGAACCACTTGGTTGATGACAAGATGCATGCCCGGTCTACCGGTTCATACAGCCTGGTAACTCAGCAGCCACTTGGTGGTAAGGCTCAGTTCGGCGGTCAGCGATTTGGTGAGATGGAAGTTTGGGCCCTAGAAGCATATGGCGCCGCTTACACTTTGCAAGAAATGCTAACTGTTAAGTCTGATGACGTGAATGGTCGTACTAAGATGTATAAGAACATCGTAGATGGTGACCACAGCATGGACCCAGGTATGCCTGAATCCTTCAACGTATTGGTTAAGGAGATTCGATCTCTGGGCATCGATATTGAGTTGGAATCTGACTAAGACATTAAGGTAGGAGAAGGCAATGAAAGACTTATTAAAATTATTGAAAGCCCAAGGTCATTCGGACGAGTTCGATTCGATCCGTATTGGTTTGGCGTCTCCAGAAATGATCCGTTCATGGTCTTTTGGTGAAGTAAAAAAGCCAGAAACTATTAACTACCGTACCTTCAAGCCAGAGCGCGAAGGCTTGTTCTGTGCCAAGATTTTCGGCCCAGTAAAAGACTACGAATGTTTGTGCGGTAAGTACAAGCGTTTGAAGCATCGCGGTGTAATCTGTGAAAAGTGTGGCGTAGAAGTGGCCTTGGCTAAGGTGCGTCGTGAGCGCATGGGCCATATAGAACTGGCTAGCCCAGTGGCACACATCTGGTTCCTTAAATCATTACCTTCACGTATTGGTTTATTGTTAGACATTACTTTGCGTGACATTGAGCGTGTGCTTTATTTTGAAAGCTACATTGTTATCGATCCAGGCATGACCACGCTTGAACGTGGTCAGATGATGAACGATGAGCAGTACTTTGAAGCCATGGAAGAATTTGGTGATGACTTCGATGCGCGTATGGGTGCTGAAGCAATTCAAGCATTGTTAAAAGATTTGGATATGGCCCAAGAAGCGGCCCAGTTGCGCGAAGACATCCCAGCAACTAACTCTGAAACTAAAATTAAGAAGCTATCTAAGCGGTTAAAGTTAATGGAAGCGTTTTTGGCTTCTGGCAACAAACCAGAATGGATGGTGCTCACGGTACTGCCTATCTTACCACCGGACTTACGTCCTTTGGTTCCTCTAGATGGTGGCCGTTTTGCAACTTCAGATTTGAACGACTTGTACCGTCGCGTGATCAACCGTAACAACCGCTTAAAGCGCTTGTTAGACCTGAGTGCGCCAGACATTATCGTACGTAACGAAAAGCGTATGTTGCAAGAGTCTGTAGATGCCTTGTTGGATAACGGCCGTCGTGGTCGTGCCATCACTGGTTCTAACAAGCGTCCGTTGAAATCTTTGGCAGACATGATCAAAGGTAAGCAAGGTCGTTTCCGTCAGAACCTTTTAGGTAAGCGTGTAGACTACTCTGGCCGTTCAGTGATCGTAGTGGGCCCATACTTGCGCTTGCATCAGTGTGGTTTGCCTAAGAAAATGGCTTTAGAATTATTTAAGCCGTTCATCTTCTCTAAGCTAGAATTACGTGGTCTTGCTACCACCATTAAAGCTGCTAAAAAGATGGTAGAGCGTGAAACTGCCGAAGTTTGGGATATTCTTGCTGAAGTAATTCGTGAACATCCAGTCATGCTGAACCGGGCACCCACGCTTCACCGTTTGGGTATCCAAGCCTTTGAACCAGTATTAATCGAAGGTAAAGCCATTCAGCTTCACCCCCTCGTTTGTGCGGCATACAACGCCGACTTCGACGGTGACCAAATGGCTGTTCACGTTCCGCTAACTATTGAAGCTCAGCTTGAATGTCGTGCTTTGATGATGTCTACCAACAACATCTTATCACCAGCAAACGGCGACCCAATCATCGTACCTTCTCAGGACGTTGTACTGGGCATCTACTTTATGACTCGTGACTGTATCAACGCTAAGGGCGAAGGTATGGTATTTGCAGACGTAGCTGAAGTGCAGCGGGCCTATGGTGCTAAGCACGTAGACTTGCAAGCCAAAGTTAAAGTTCGAGTGACTGAATATGTGAAGGCCGAAGACGGCACATTGGAAGGCACTGACACAGTGACTGATACCACTGTTGGCCGTGCACTTTTGTCCCAAATTATGCCTCAAGGTATGCCTTACAGTTTGATCAACAAGACCATGAAGAAGAAAGATATTTCTACTTTAATTAACGCTTGTTACCGTAATGTTGGCCTTAAAGAAACCGTAATATTTGCTGACCAATTAATGTACACAGGCTTTGCTTACGCGACTCGTTCTGGTGCTTCTGTTGGTGTTAATGACTTCGTTATCCCTGAAAAGAAAGAAATCATTATCAACGGTGCGGAAGAAGAAGTGCGCGAAATTGAAGCGCAGTTCCGTGACGGTTTGGTAACCCAAGGCGAAAAGTATAACAAGGTGATCGACATTTGGTCCCGTGCCAACGAGCTTGTTGCTGGCGCCATGATGGACAGTTTGAAAAGTGACACAGTGATCAACGCTGAAGGTGAAGAAGTTGAGCAAGAGTCATTTAACTCTGTCTACATGATGGCTGACTCCGGTGCTCGTGGTAGTGCTGCACAGATGCGTCAGTTGGGTGGTATGCGTGGTTTGATGGCTAAGCCAGATGGCTCAATCATTGAAACACCGATCACGGCTAACTTTCGTGAAGGTCTTTCGGTACAGGAATACTTCATCTCTACTCACGGTGCGCGTAAAGGTTTGGCTGACACAGCTTTGAAAACAGCTAACTCGGGTTACCTAACTCGTAGATTAGTAGACGTAGCACAAGACTTGGTAGTAACCGAAGTAGATTGTGGTACTGAAAATGGTTTAACCATGCTACCTGTAATCGATGGTGGTGATGTGCGTGTGCCACTAGGTGACCGTATTTTGGGCCGTATGATTGCAGAAGATGTGATCAACCCAACCACAGGTGATCTATTGATTGCTAAAAACACCTTAATTGATGAAGCGTGGGTTGAGCGTTTAGAGAATGATGAAAGTTTGTCATCTGTAGACGAAGTAAAGACCCGCTCGCCAATTACATGTGAGACACGTTACGGTATCTGTTCTAGCTGTTATGGACGTGACCTAGGTCGTGGCCATCAAGTTAATATTGGTGAAGCTGTAGGCGTAGTGGCTGCACAGTCAATCGGTGAGCCAGGTACACAGTTAACCATGCGTACCTTCCACATTGGTGGTGCAGCATCTCGAGCTGCAGCAGAAGATAAAATTCAAGTGAAGAATGGTGGTGAAATCCGCTTACATAACTTGAAAGCAGTAACCCGCACCGACGGCAACATGGTAACCACCTCTCGTTCTGTAGAACTAGGTGTGACTGATGAGCACGGTCGTGAGCGCGAACGTTATAAGCTACCATATGGTTCTTTGATTCAAGTGGTCGACGGCGCACGCGTAGAAGCTGGCGAGATTGCTGCAACGTGGGATCCACATACTCACCCAATCGTTTCAGAAATGGCTGGTACTGTACAGTTTGTTGGATTAGATGAAGGCCTTACCATTAGTCTTAGGACTGATGATTTAACAGGTTTGAGTTCTATCCAAGTGCTTACGGTAGGTGAACGTCCTGCGGCAGGTAAAGACTTGCGTCCAATGATTAAGTTGATTGATGCTAAAGGCAACGAAATCATCAACCCAGAATCTGGAGCACCTGCGCAATACCTTCTTCCTGGTGGTGCCTTGCTGTCCATTGTTGATGGTGGCCAAGTAGAAATTGGTGATGTAGTTGCACGTATTCCACAAGAAAGTGCAACAACGAAGGACATCACTGGTGGTCTTCCTCGTGTAGCTGACTTGTTTGAAGCACGCAAGCCAAAAGAAGCTGCCATTTTGGCAGAAGTCTCTGGCATCGTAAGCTACGGTAAAGAAACTAAGGGCAAAAATCGTCTAGTTATTACGCCTACAAACGGCAGTGACAACTATGAAGAGCTTATTCCTAAGTGGCGTGTACTTAACGTGTTTGAAGGCGAAACAGTAGTGAAGGGCGAAGTGATAGCTGATGGCCCATTCAACCCACATGACATTTTGCGCATCTTAGGTGTTGAAGAGCTCGCTCGCTACATTACTACCGAAGTGCAAGACGTATACCGTCTGCAAGGCGTAGTAATCAACGATAAGCACATTGAAGTCATCGTGCGTCAGATGTTACGTAAGGTAGATGTGGTTGCTTCTGGCGACACTAACTTGATCAAAGGTGATCAGGTTGAATACACTCGCTACTTAGAAGCTAACGAGAAGATGGTTGCCGAAGACAAGATTGTGTCGCACATGCAGCGCGTATTGTTGGGTATTACCAAGTCTTCTTTGGCTACGGAATCCTTCATCTCGGCGGCGTCTTTCCAAGAGACTACCCGTGTACTCACCGAAGGTGCAGTAACTGGCAAGAAGGACCACTTGCGTGGTCTGAAGGAAAACGTGGTCGTAGGCCGCTTGATTCCAGCCGGTACTGGTTTAGCATATCACTCAGAGCGCAAGCGTAAGCGTCAAGAGCAGCGTGCTTCTGAAGGTGTTTCAACCGTAAGTGCAGAAGAGGTGCAAGCAGCACTAACTGAAGCTTTACGTGCTGAAATGTCTAGCTAGGTTGCTACGCTATTTTGCTTCGTAATGTCTACGAAGTGAAGCACTTAAAAAGCCCGACGCGTTCGGGCTTTTTTGTGCCCTGCGAAATTCTAGTGCTGAGCTATTTAGCTTAAATGGCTTTTTTAAGGCAAAAAAAACCCCGCACTGACTAAGCCAGGCGGGGTTTTTTAGTAAAGAAGCTTACTTAGCCGCTTTACGTTCCTTTTCTTCTACAATTACTCTCTCAGCAACGCTGTTAGGGCAATGCATATAGTGTTGGAATTCCATTGAAAACTGACCGCGGCCAGACGTCATGGTACGCAAATGACCAATGTAACCAAACATCTCTGAAAGAGGTACGCTAGCCTTGATGCGTACACCCGTGACGCCAGCTTCTTGGTCGTTAATCATGCCGCGACGACGGTTTAAGTCACCAATGACATCACCTACGTGATCATCTGGAGTGTAAACATCTACCTTCATGATGGGCTCTAGCAACTGTGGGCCCGCCTTAGGCATAGATTGACGGTAAGCACCTTTAGCAGCTATTTCAAAAGCGATAGCAGAGGAGTCAACTGCGTGGAATCCACCGTCTACCAATTCAATTTCAACATCCAGAAGAGGGAAACCCGCTAGCGGTCCTTCTACCATCATTGTGCGGAAGCCCTTCTCAATGGCTGGGAAGTATTCCTTAGGCACGTTGCCACCCACAACAGAAGACTTAAAGATAAAGCCAGAGCCTGTTTCACCTGGGGTAACGATGTAGTCAATCTTGCCATACTGACCAGAACCACCAGACTGCTTCTTGTGCGTGTAACTGTCTTCAAGCTTAGTCGTAATGGTTTCACGGTAAGCCACCTGAGGTTGGCCAACAATAAGGTCAACACCGTAGGTGCGGTTGAGAATGTCTACCTTAATGTCTAGGTGAAGCTCACCCATGCCTTTAAGGATAGTTTCGCCTGAGTCTTCATCTGTTTCAACGATGAAAGAAGGATCTTCTGCAACCATCTTACCAATAGCAATACCCATTTTCTCAGTAGAAGCCTTATCCTTTGGTGTTACCGAGATAGAGATTACGGGTTCAGGGAAAATCATTGGCTCTAGAGTACATTCGTGCTTGGGGTCGCATAAAGTGTGACCAGTCTGTACATTTTTCATACCTACAATAGCGATGATGTCGCCAGCTTGAGCTGAACTTAATTCAGTACGCTCGTCCGCGTGCATTTCTACCATGCGGCCTACACGTTCACTCTTACCTGTGTATGAGTTAAGTATGGTGTCACCTTTCTTTAAAGTGCCAGAGTAAATGCGCACGAAGGTTAACGCGCCGTAGCGGTCATCCATAATCTTAAATGCTAGGGCACGTAATGGCTGTTCAATAGCAACAAGAGCAACTTCACCATTGGCTTCGCCAGTTTCTTTATCGGTTAAAGGCTGTGGCTTAACTTCTGTTGGGCTTGGTAGGTAATCGATAACTGCGTCAAGAATTAGCTGAACGCCTTTGTTCTTAAAGGCAGAACCACAGTAAGTTGGGAAGAAGTCTAGTGCGATGGTTCCCTTGCGGATACAGCGTTTAATTTCGTCCAAAGAAGGTATTTCACCTTCTAGATAGGCTTCCATTAGATCATCATCTTGCTCTAAAGCGGTTTCGATCAGCTTCTCGTGGTATTCATCAACGAGGTCAACCATGTCTTCTGGAACGTCTAGAATTTCGTAATTTTCTGGCAAGCCAGTGTCATCCCATACGTAGGCTTTCTTTGTCAATACATCGACCATGCCCGAGAAGTTCTCTTCGGTACCGATAGGTAATGTCATTACTAACGGGTTAGCGGCAAGAACCGTTTCTATTTGGCCAACAACTCGAAGGAAGTCTGCGCCCATACGGTCCATCTTATTAACCAAGATGATACGCGCCACTTCTGATTCGTTGGCATAGCGCCAGTTAGTTTCAGACTGAGGCTCTACGCCGCCAGAGCCACAGAATACGCCTACACCACCGTCAAGTACTTTAAGGGAGCGGTATACTTCTACTGTAAAGTCTACGTGTCCTGGAGTATCGATGATGTTCATGCGATGGTCTTTCCAGAAACATGTGGTTGCCGCAGACTGGATAGTTATTCCGCGTTCAGCTTCCTGTGTCATAAAATCTGTAGTGGATTCGCCATCATGAACTTCACCGGTCTTATGGATTTTACCCGTCAGCTTAAGAATACGTTCTGTGGTCGTGGTTTTGCCCGCATCTACGTGAGCAAAAATACCGATATTACGGTATAAGTTTAAGTCAGCCATGAGGGCTCCAGTTAGTTACAGTCTTAAAAAAGTCGCGGTATTGTACAGGAATAGCGTGCTTATATCGAACAAAAACAAGGCTAAAGATCGCCTATGTTGAGTTAATTCGCCTTGTTTTGTGCTTTTTTATGCGTTTTGCGCTTTTGTCGCCCATGCCAGGGGTTAAATTAGCCATTTATTTGTCGACGCAGGCTAAAAATAGGCTTTGCCTTGCTTGACGCTACTCTACCAAAGCGAATATAATTCACCGCCCGAAATTGGCAGGCAAATATAGTCCTGTGTATTTTTGGGTATTTCGGCGGTACTAACAAATAGGTTGTTAGTGTTGTGCCGATGAAGAATGTGGAGTTTGCATAATGGCAACAGTTAACCAGTTGGTTCGTAAGCCTCGTAAGCGCAAGATCGTTAAGAGTGATGTACCTGCATTGCAGGCCTGTCCTCAGCGTCGTGGCGTTTGCACAAGGGTTTATACAACTACCCCTAAGAAGCCTAACTCTGCTCTACGTAAAGTATGTCGCGTGCGTTTGACAAATGGTTTTGAAGTTACCTCCTATATTGGCGGTGAAGGTCATAACCTACAAGAGCATAGTGTTGTATTGATCCGTGGCGGTCGTGTAAAAGACTTGCCAGGTGTTCGTTACCATACAGTACGTGGTTCTTTGGATACATCCGGCGTGAGCGATCGTAAACAGAGTCGTTCTAAGTACGGTACTAAGCGTCCTAAGTCTTAATGAAACTTTCCTTAGTTGGTTGTGTTGTTTATAACAACCGCCAGCTAGGACGGGCAGTAACTCCGCAAGGCGTTGCTGTTAGCCAGATTGCTTTTTAGCAGCTGGCCATGAGACTTATCGAGAACCGATAAGAGTAAGGCCAGGTAAGCACTTAATTATGAGTGTTAATTCCTGAACATAACCTGAAGTATATTTGAGGCCCATCATGCCAAGAAGAAGAGTTGTCGCCAAACGTGACATCCTGCCAGACCCTAAGTTTGGCAACGTCACCCTAGCCAAGTTCATGAACCATGTCATGATCTCTGGTAAGAAATCTGTCGCAGAGCGTATCGTTTACGGTGCTCTAGAAAAAATCGTTGAGCGTAAAGGCGGCGATCCACTAGAAGTATTTGAAGCGGCGTTAGAAGCTATCCAACCTATGGTCGAAGTTAAATCTCGCCGTGTTGGTGGTGCGACTTACCAAGTTCCAGTTGAAGTGCGTCCTGCACGTCGTTCTGCCCTAGCTATGCGCTGGTTGGTAGACTACTCACGCAAGCGTGGCGAAAAGTCTATGGCTTTACGTCTTGCTGGTGAGATTCTAGACGCTGCTGAAGGCAAAGGTGCTGCGGTTAAGAAGCGTGAAGACGTTCACCGTATGGCTGAAGCTAACAAAGCCTTCTCTCACTTCCGCTTCTAAGCAGACCTGAGAGAATAGAGAGAACTGTCATGGCTCGTAAGACTCCAATAGATCGGTACCGGAACATCGGTATCGTTGCTCATGTAGACGCGGGTAAAACCACGACTACTGAGCGCGTGTTGTTTTACACCGGCCGGTCCCATAAAATCGGTGAGGTGCACGATGGTGCAGCCACAATGGATTGGATGGAACAGGAACAAGAACGTGGTATCACCATCACTTCGGCGGCGACTACCTGTTTTTGGAAAGGCATGAGCCAGCAGTTCGAAGACCACCGCATCAACATTATTGATACCCCAGGGCACGTAGACTTCACTATAGAAGTTGAGCGTTCCTTGCGTGTATTAGATGGTGCAGTGGTCGTATTATGCGGGACTTCCGGCGTTCAGCCGCAGACAGAAACCGTATGGCGTCAAGCCAATAAATATGGCGTACCGCGCATGGTATTTGTCAACAAAATGGACCGAGCAGGTGCCGACTTCCTTATGGTAGTTGAGCAGCTTAAGGAACGTCTTGGTGCCAATGCTGTGCCAATTCAGCTAGCCATTGGCGCAGAAGACGAATTCAAGGGCGTTATCGACCTTGTTCGTATGAAAGCGATCATGTGGAATGAAGAAGACCAAGGCATGACGTATGAGTTGGAAGATATTCCTACTGATATGCAAGATGAGGCTGACTTTTTCCACGAGCAGTTAGTTGAAGCCGCAGCCGAAGCAGATGACGACCTAATGGAAAAGTACCTTGAAGAAGGTGATCTTTCTATGGCGGAAGTTAAAGCCGGTTTGCGCAAGCGTACGTTAGCCAACGAGATTGTGTTAGTACACGCAGGTTCAGCGTTTAAGAACAAGGGTGTGCAAGCGGTATTAGACTCAGTTATTGAGTATATGCCGTCACCAATCGAAGTAAAAGCTATTGAGGGTACATTAGACGACGGTAAGGGTACATTGGCGACTCGCGAAGCCAATGACAGTGCCCCGTTTGCTGCCCTGGCATTTAAGATCGCTACGGACCCATTTGTGGGTACGCTAACGTTTATGCGAGTTTACTCAGGCGTACTGAAATCTGGCGATCACGTATTTAACTCTGTTAAAGAAAAGCGTGAACGTGTAGGCCGTATGGTGCAAATGCACGCTAACGACCGCGAAGAAATCAAAGAAGTATGTGCCGGAGACATTGCTGCGGCGATCGGTCTTAAAGACGTGACTACCGGAGACACTCTATGCTCAGTGGACAATAAAATTGTTCTGGAGCGCATGGAATTCCCCGAACCTGTTATCTCTGTAGCTGTAGAGCCACGCTCTGTGCCTGATCAAGAGAAAATGGGTGTTGCTCTTGGTAAGCTAGCTCAGGAAGATCCGTCTTTTCGAGTTAGAACTGACGAAGAGACAGGCCAAACTATCATTGCTGGTATGGGTGAATTACACCTAGATATCATCGTTGATCGTATGCGCCGAGAATTTGGTGTTGAAGCCAACATTGGTAAGCCACGTGTGGCCTACCGTGAAAAGATTCGTGCTACCGTTGACGGCAATCATAAGTTTGTCCGTCAGTCTGGTGGTCGCGGTCAGTATGGTCACGTTGTTATTGAGTTTAGCCCTTCTGATGAAGAAGGTTTAGAATTCATTAACGAAATTGTGGGTGGTGCTATTCCTCGTGAATACATCCCAGCCATACATAAAGGAATTGAAGAACAGATGAAAAATGGCGTTATTGCCGGCTATCCTTTGTTGGGGCTTAAAGCCCGTTTGTATGACGGTTCCTTCCACGACGTTGACTCCAACGAAATGGCCTTTAAAATCGCTGCTTCTCAATGTTTGAAGAAGTTTGCTCAATTAGCCGACCCGTGTTTGCTAGAGCCGATGATGAAGGTTGAAGTGGTAACCCCAGAAGAGAACATGGGAGACGTGATGGGAGACCTAAATCGTCGTCGTGGGATAGTTCAGGGTATGGATGACAGCTCCGCTGGTAAAATCATCAATGCACAAGTGCCATTGGGTGAAATGTTTGGCTATGCTACTGATTTGCGTTCAGCAACTCAGGGCCGCGCCAGCTACTCTATGGAATTTGAATGCTATTCAGAAGCGCCTCAGAATATTGCTGAAGCGGTAACTAATCAAGCCTAACTTTTTAGAGGATTCTACCCATGGCTAAGGAAAAGTTTGAAAGAAATAAGCCGCACGTAAACGTCGGCACCATTGGTCACGTTGACCACGGTAAAACTACATTAACAGCTGCATTGACTCGTGTTTGTGCAGAAGCGTTTGGTGGAGAGCTAAAAGACTTCTCTCAGATCGACAACGCCCCTGAAGAGCGCGAGCGTGGTATCACCATCGCAACTTCACACGTTGAATATGATTCTGAGCAGCGTCATTACGCCCACGTTGACTGTCCAGGACACGCTGATTATGTGAAGAACATGATCACCGGTGCTGCACAGATGGACGGTGCTATTTTGGTATGTGGCGCAACTGATGGCCCAATGCCTCAGACACGCGAGCACATCCTTTTGTCACGTCAGGTAGGTGTACCATACATCGTAGTATTCCTAAACAAGTCAGACTTGTTAGCTGAAGATTGCGGCGGCGCAGACTCAGAAGAATACGCAGAGATGCTAGAACTTGTTGAAATGGAGCTTCGTGAGTTGCTAGACGAGTACGAATTCCCAGGTGATGACACGCCAATCATTCCAGGATCTGCCTTAATGGCATTGAACGGTGATGACACTAACGAAATGGGTACTACTGCAGTACGTAAGTTAGTCGACGCGTTAGACAGCTACATTCCACAGCCAGAGCGTGCGATCGATGGTGATTTCTTAATGCCTATTGAAGATGTGTTCTCAATTCAAGGCCGTGGTACTGTGGTAACAGGTCGTATTGAGCGTGGCATCGTTAACGTTGGTAACGACGTTGAGATGATTGGTATTAAAGACACTACGCGTTCTACGTGTACAGGTGTTGAGATGTTCCGCAAGTTGCTTGACGAAGGTCGTGCAGGCGAGAATGTTGGTGTACTACTACGTGGTACTAAGCGTGAAGACGTAGAGCGTGGTCAAGTATTGGCTAAGCCGGGTTCAATCACTCCTCACACCAAGTTTGAAGCTGAAGTATACGTACTAGGCAAAGACGAAGGCGGACGCCACACTCCTTTCTTTAAGGGATACCGTCCACAGTTCTACTTCCGTACAACGGACATCACAGGTGCCTGTGAATTGCCAGAAGGCGTAGAAATGGTGATGCCTGGTGATAACATCCAAATGGTTGTTGAGCTAATTAACCCAATCGCGATGGATGAAGGTTTACGTTTCGCTATCCGCGAAGGTGGCCGTACTGTTGGCGCTGGTGTTGTAGCTCGTATCCTAGCTTAATCGCTAACATATAAGCTGTAAAAAAAGCCTCCTTGGTGCAAATCAAGGGGGCTTTTTTGTGCCTGTAAATTGGCCAAAATTAAGCTTAAAAAAGACGCAAAAAACGCACAAATAAAATTTCATGTGCTAGCTTTAATAGTGACTATATTAAGGCGCAAGAAAATGAATTATTTTAAAGGCATTATTACCGTTGTATTAATGAACTTGCTGCAAGCCTGTTCATCCCCATCACCTTTAGATGTGCATTATTCAGGCCCTAAAAACCCAGCACTTACAGAAGCCTTAGAAAGCCAAGGCTGGATAAGAGATGAATATGCCAAATACCAAAAACGTGAAGGCTATAAGGCGTTTGCCATATCCACAGATGCAAAAGGCACCATCTTTGCCACAGGCTTTGCTGATGACAAGGTGAGTAAGCAAGTTGCCTTTAACGAGGCGTTGCGGATGTGTGCCCATTTTAGCCAAGGTGATGGCCAGTGCAGCATCATTGATGAACAAGTGTCAAACGGGACTACTGGCCTCAGCCAAACGCTAATTGATACAGCGCCTACTGTGCTAATTGCACATCGTGATATTCGTCAATACGTGCAGTATACAAACGCTAGAGCGCCTAAAGCATTTGTCGTAGCCGCCTGCTCTGGTCAGTCCTTTTGGTTTGAGCAGCAAACTAGTCAGCAAAGTGCTGAAAAAAAGGCATTAGAACACTGTGAGCTAAACCGCCATGCTTCAGACCCATGCTGTACCTTACTTGAAAGTGAGTGATGCTGCAGGGCAGCATAGGGGTTGGTTAATTATGGCTAAAGTTATTTTTACCAACCTCAATAACTGCTCTTTTTATTAGTTTTATTTGATACAGATTACCCTGCCTATCTTATCAAGTGTCCTCAATAAACTAAATGGATCGTTGTACATCTTCTTTCAAGCAGTATTCATTATCATTGACCTTTCTTTTTGTTAAATCCTCAGGTGTTAATTTACCTCTATGTGGGTGTTTATGCTGGTAAAACACCACCCAGTTCAGTTTATACCCTTAGATAGTTATTTTTAATATACTCTTAGATTAATATAATATACTATTATTATGAAATATTAATGCATATAAGTGGGAATGACTATGCTGAAACCCAATCCAGAAATTGGTTTTAAATTAGCTGGCCAGCGGTTAGGTTTGCGCTTGCGTAAGGTGCGTCAGCAGCAAGGTCAGTCTCTTGACGCATTGGCCGATAAGGCAGGTGTGAATAAGCTCACACTAGGCAACATTGAACGGGGTGAAGGCAATCCTACCTTGTCAGTCATATGGAAAATTGCCAACGGCTTGGGTGTGCCTTTTTCAAGTTTGCTCGGGCAAGACATGCCTCCTCAAATCAGCCGCTTTACCCAGCAAGCAGACATGAGTAGCCCAGACGGCCAGTTTTTGGCCCACGCGATGACTAGCATGCAGGAGCAATGTACCTTTGATGTGCAGATTGCCCGCATAGATGCAGGCAATCATTATCAATCAGAGGCCCATACTGAGGGGGTGGTGGAGTTGGTTTGCCTTATTCAGGGTGAGCTAGTGGTTGAGGTTGATGGTGACCATTTTAAGTTACAGCCCTTAGACTGTCTGCGTTTCTGTGCCGACCAATCTCACTCTTACTTTAACCCAGGGAGTAGTGAGGCAGTATTCCATTGCATTATCGCCTATCGCCAGCTTAGCAGTGACAAAGCGCACACCTATTAAACCAAGTACTCAACCATCCATTAAGGTGACCCAAATGACTAGTAATACGTTAAGTCTCAATACGCGCTTGCAACAACAACTTGAAGCGCTGCATGAGCAAGGCTTGTTTAAACATGAGCGAGCACTTGCGTCACCTCAGCAAGCCGTAATCGAAGACGCTAAGGGGCAAAGTGCCATTAACTTGTGTGCCAACAACTACTTAGGCCTAGCTAATCATCCCAAGTTAAAAGACGCTGCTAAACAGGCCCTAGACCAGCACGGCTTTGGTATGGCTTCTGTGCGCTTTATCTGTGGCACACAAACACTGCATCAGCAGTTGGAGCAGCGCCTTGCAGATTTTTTAGGCTTTGAAGACGCGATTCTTTATTCGTCTTGCTTTGATGCCAACACAGGATTATTCGAAACTATCTTAGATGCCCAAGATGCCATCATCAGCGACAGCCTTAACCACGCTAGCATTATCGATGGCGTGCGTTTGTGTAAGGCGCAGCGCTTGCGGTATGCCACTAGCGACATGCAATCATTAGAGCAGCAGTTGCAGGCTGCAGCTAATGCGCGAACTCGTTTAGTGGTCACTGATGGCGTATTTTCTATGGATGGTAGCATTGCCAGCTTAGCGGCTGTGTGTGACTTGGCAGAACGTTATGATGCTATGGTAATGGTCGATGACTCCCATGCTGTGGGCTTTGTTGGTGAGTCTGGTAGGGGCAGTCACGAGCACTGTGAGGTGATGGGCCGAGTCGATATAATGACGGGCACCTTTGGCAAAGCCTTGGGAGGTGCCTCGGGTGGTTATGTGGTCGCTAGCGAAGCCGTGGTTGCCTGGCTCAGGCAGCGCTCTAGGCCCTATTTGTTTTCTAATGCTTTGGCACCGGCTATTTGCGCAGCCACCCTGCAGGCCCTAGACTTAGTGGTTCAAGAACCAAAACTTCGGCAGCAGCTGTGGAGCAACTCTGATCACTTTCGTGACAGTATGCAGGACTTGGGTTTTACCTTGCTAGGGGCTGATCATGCCATTATTCCCGTGCTATTAGGTGACGCTGTGCTTGCAGGGGAGTTTGCCAAACGCATGCAGGCCCGTGGCATTTATGTAGTCAGCTTCTGTTTCCCCGTTGTCCCTCAGGGGCAGGCGCGTATTCGAACCCAGATGTCTGCCGCCCTAAGTCGCCATCAGATAGATCAGGCCATACAAGTGTTTGCGCAAGTGGGCCGAGAGTTAGGGGTAATCCAATGAACACCAGCACCGGCTTTGGTAAGCAAACTATGGCGGCCCTAGTGAAACAGTACGATCGTCCTGGCCTATGGCTAAGGGATATTCCCATCCCTGACATGGGAGATCATGATGTGCTGGTTAAAATAAGCCACACCGCTATTTGTGGTACCGATATGCATATTTATAACTGGGATGAATGGGCGCAAGCCACTATCCCAGTGGGTATGGCAGTAGGCCATGAATTTGTGGGTCATATTGTGGCCAAGGGAAGTCAAGTGCAGGCTTACCATATTGGTCAACGCGTATCAGGAGAAGGGCACATTACCTGCGGCCAGTGTCGCAACTGCCGCGCAGGTCGGCGCCATTTGTGCATTCATACCGTGGGTATTGGCGTTAACAGAGCAGGCGCGTTTGCTGAGTATCTTAGCCTGCCTGTCGACAATGTGTTTTTAGTGCCAGACAATATTGATGACCAACATGCAGCTATTTTCGACCCCTTAGGTAATGCTGTGCATACAGCCCTCAGCTTCGATCTAGTGGGTGAAGATGTGCTCATTACAGGCGCTGGGCCTATTGGTTTAATGGCGGCCGCTATCGCTCGTCATGTGGGCGCACGCCAAGTGGTGGTAACCGATGTTAATCCTCATCGCTTAGCGTTGGCTTCAGCGATGGGAGCCACCCGTTGCGTCAATGTCGCAAAAGAGGATTTGAGTGAGGTGATGGCCCAGTTGAACATATGTGAAGGCTTTGATGTGGGTCTAGAGATGTCTGGTGTGGGGTCAGCGTTCGAGCAAATGCTAAAGCATATGAACCATGGTGGAAAGATAGCAATGCTGGGCATCTTAGGGGGTAAGGTGGCCATTAATTGGGGCGAAGTTATTTTCAAAAGTCTAACCATTAAGGGGATCTATGGCCGTGAAATGTACGAAACCTGGTATAAGGCTGCTGCCATGTTGCAATCCGGCCTCAGTGTGGAGCCCATACTAACCCATGAATTTAATAGCCAAGACTTTGAGCAGGGTTTTGCAGCCATGGCTGCAGGTACAAGTGGTAAGGTGGTGTTAAAGTGGAGCTAACGGTGCGTTGATGTTTTTTGTATGCTCTCAGAGTTTTTGTCACTGGTGTAATGGCCATCAATAGAGTTTGCTATGCGACACTTTTTCAGTCTTTGTGGCGTTGCAATCATTCGGCTAATCCCGTACAATCCCGTACCCATTTTATTTGGGCTGGAAGGCTTTTCGCTTTTTAGCGCTGAAATGGGCTAGATTTAAACCCGTTTAAAGAAGGTTGTAGTCGATAATGCAAAACCAAAAAATCCGTATTCGGTTGAAGGCTTTTGATCATCGTCTGATTGATTCTTCTACGTTGGAAATCGTAGATA
>Ga0209071_1000103_pt1 | contig 55976 bp, 46 predicted proteins | sample CoawatmetaG10DNA_2_FD_187513 | JGI IMG/M metagenome (GOLD analysis project Ga0209071, IMG submission 187513) | Marine microbial communities from the West Antarctic Peninsula - Coastal water metaG108-DNA (SPAdes) (version 2) | ecosystem: Environmental > Aquatic > Marine > Coastal ... | reverse complement strand
GTGATTGATCGAGATCCCCAATAGAGTCCCCACCGTCAGGCGATCCAGGCGATCCAGGCGATCCAGGCGATCCAGGCGATCCAGGCGATCCAGGCGATCCAGGCGATCCAGGCGATCCAGGCGATCCAGGCGATCCAGGCGATCCAGGTGATCCAGATGATGGAGGTGACCCAGACGAGCCGCTTGATTGAGACGGCGAGGGCAGCTGGCAAGATGTAAGCACCGTCAGCACAGCCGCGAAGAAAAATGTTTGTAACAAGACTCCTCGGTTAGCAGCCTTCCAAATGTCGATATAATTTGTCTTTTTCAACCTTCAACTCCTTTGGCTGGACGGTCATAATTAACAATATGGGTTGCTTCTTGCGGCTGACGTTCGATAATGCGAGGTCTAAAGCGCTTACCGCTAAAATATTTTTTCAACAGCTTCATTTCATTATCAGTTAAAGATTCTGATTCATTGGACAGATAAAAAGCTGAAGCGACGCCGCCCTCTGAAATAAGCATAGAGACTTGCACACTCATAGACTCATTCTCACTCGGCATAGTGGTAGTGTCCTGATTCTGCTTCTTTATACCGAATTCTATGATTTTTGGGCTACCAAACAAGGATTGACGGGCATTTTCAGGATTTTCATCCAAATCTAATATTTCATCAGCCAGTTGATAGGTCTTAATAGCAGATAATTTTTGACCAAATAGTAAATGCCAGTCGCCAAGATCGGCAATAACGTTTGCTTGATCATAAGGCGTCGAGTTCTCTTGCTCTATGCTCGCTTGGATCACTTTCTCTAAAGCTGTCTTGCCACGATGAAAGTGACGATACGAGGTTCGAACTCCACTTCTTCTTGAGTCTAATCCACTAGATACAGTAAACCCTGTCTCCCTAGGCTCACCATGTTTAGTAATATGATTAGCAATCACGAAATGAAGATCCGCGATACGCCGGTAGTAAGTAGGCCCCTCTGGATAATTAAGAGCGATATTTTCATCCAAAATAAAACTCATGTCATCGGCCAGTCTTTCCGACATAACTAGATTGCTATAGCCTACCTTTGGTCGTTGTTGGTGATAGATGTTCATATGCCAGTCGATCAAGGAATTGATCACAGGGACCATGCGTTTGTCCGTACCGCCATAGTTTTTTACACTTATTTGATAGGCCTGGTTAAGTGCTTTCAATGATTTTTCTTGGTTGCCAAGATTACTCTCGGTATCCGCTATAGACGTCAGATAGGGTGTTTGGGATAGGCTGTGTAGACCAAAATTAACTCGTTCTATTTGCATCCCACGCTGAAACGCGGCTAATGCGTCGAAATATTCTGTTTTTGATGCGTAAGATTTTCCAAGGCCTAGATATAAGTCTGACAACTGTGTTGAGTAGGCACCATATTCTGCTTCTAAGTCGTCGATTGCTATTAAATAGCTCTCGATAGTGTCAGTCTGATCCTGCTCGACCTGGCCTCTAGAGATCAAGGAAAACAACATTAACACTAAGAGCAGAAAGCCCTTAATCATAGTGGGACTATGTCTGTACGCTAATAAGTTACTTGTACCCATGTTGTTCATTTACGTCTCCAACGACAACCTTTAAGTATCACTATGATTTAAGTGATAATTCAGTTCTGCGCTATTTAGTCCAAAATACAATACTACCAACTAACACGTTCACCTATAAACATACTACGAAACAAGGCCAAGGGATTCATTTTTTATGATGTAACCGTCTTAAATCATACAGACACTAATATTGGTAGCTCCAAACACCATTAATAATTATGTAAGAACGTTCCCTTAGCCGCTATCTTATAAGACAATTAAGCGAGGCCAACGTTCCCGTTTATTAATCGGCATAAGAGTGTTGATAATTGCTGTCTTTAAGAATGGACAGGATATCTTCGTCTAGTGTTTTTTGGGGATACTCAACAAACCGGCCTATCTCCTTTTGATGCCGGCTAAAAATAATGGTGGGAGTTCGTTTAATATCAAAATATTGTTCAATCTTTTTAGGTGTGTCTTTGTTAAAAGACAGAGCAATAATATCCAGTTTAGTCTTATTAAAAGAGAGGGCATCGAGTATCTTTAATAGTGCCGGCACTTCTCTCTGACTATCATGGCACCAGGTGCCCATAAAAACAGTAATCGAGACCTCGGCTAACAAGGGCTTAATTTCTTTTAGGATGTCCAGATCAAGAGTATGGGCGCCATAGTGTTTATCAAACCACTGCTTATGGGGTTGCTGTTGGAAATCAGCGAGATTAACTTTACCGACAAGATGCTCACTTGGGCCTGATTCAGCAGTTTGAGCATTCGTTGATTGTAAAAACACTAGAGATGAAAACACAATAATGCGGAGCATTTTTGACAACATATTAAAGTCCATTTTTACCGGCAATGTTACAATCATAATTGAGTTGCGTATCATAGCAACGCTTAAGTGTTTCGCTTAGCGCTTGAAGTGAAAATTAGACTTGGGTTTATGAGACATAATCAGCACCAGGTGGTATTGGGATCATTTTTTCAAAGGTAATAGATTTATGAGTAAACCATTAGAAGGGTTGAGAGTTATTGAATTAGGCCAGTTACTCGCGGGCCCATTTGCTGGTTGCATGCTGGGTTATTTCGGCGCTGAGGTTATTAAGATTGAACCCCCAGGTGGGGACCCTATTCGCAATTGGCGTGAGGTTAAAGACGGCACGTCACTGTGGTGGCGTAGCCTTGGACGTAACAAAAAATGTATTTCGTTAAATTTAAGAACTGAAGCCGGACGGGATATCGTCAAGCAATTATTAAAAACAGCCGATGTCGTCGTGGAGAATTTTCGACCCGGTGTCCTTGAATCTTGGGGTCTTGACCCTGGTAGTTTGCAAGCGGATAACCCTGACCTCATTTATGCACGTATTTCTGGTTATGGACAGACTGGACCCTACTCAGAAAAAGCGGGATTTGCCTCAGCTTGTGAAGCCATTAGCGGGTTTCGTTTTGTAAATGGATACCCAGGGGAGGCACCGGTGCGACCTAACTTGAGTATTGGCGATACTGTTTCAGGATTACACGCTGTTATCGGTATATTGATGGCATTGCGGGCTAAGGATGAGGCGAATAAAAAGGGTGAAAGTGGGGGTCAAGTGGTTGATGTCGCGCTTTATGAGTCAATGTTTAATCTTCTTGAGGCCGTGATTCCTGAATACGATGGCGCCGGTGTAGTAAGGCAACCTTCAGGCACAACCGTGACGGGAATAGTCCCAACCAACACCTATAAATGTGCTGATGATAAGTTCATTGTCATCGGTGGCAATGGCGATTCCATATTTATGCGACTAATGAAAGCGGTAGGAAGGGCGGACATGGCAGAGGATGCTAAATATGCTACTAATGCTAGCCGTGTAGTGCATGAAGCCGAACTAGACCAAGTTCTTAGTGACTGGTGTAAAACACAGTCGCTGGAAGATGCGATGACTACACTAGAAGCTAATCGTGTCCCGTGTGGCCCTGTTTATAGTGCAGTGGAAATGATGGCGGACGAGCATTTTAATTATCGCGGTTTATTTGAGCAGGTAGAAATTAACGGCGAAGCTCTTAAAATACCTGCGATTATGCCTAAACTTGCAGGCACACCTGGCGGCACAGAGTGGCCGGGACCTGAAGTGGCATCTCATACCGATGAGATTCTTGCAGATTTAGGTATGGACTCTAGTGCTATCGCCGCCTTGAAATCAAGCGGTGTGGTGGCAGATTCAGTTTAAATCTCAACTCTCTAAAACAACATTTAATTTCTCCAACTATCTGGACACTACTATGACTATTACTTCATTCCATCCACCGCGACGTACATTGATGGGCCCAGGGCCCTCTGATGTGAGTGATCGGGTTCTTCAGGCTATGGCTAGGCCTACTGTAGGGCACTTAGATCCTAGCTTCGTTGGTATGATGGATGAGACTAAGCAATTATTACAGTATGTCTTTCAAACTCAAAATGAACTCACATTTGCAGTATCTGCGCCTGGTTCGGCTGGAATGGAGTGCTGCTTTGCTAATTTGATAGAGCGGGGTGACAAAGTTATTGTATGCCAAAATGGCGTATTTGGCGGACGGATGAAAGAGAATGTCGAGCGCTGTGGAGGCATCGCGGTAATGGTGCAGGATGATTGGGGGACGGCCGTAGATCCTGTTAAAGTGGAAGAAGCCTTGATTGCCCACGCCGATGCCTGTTTGCTTGCTTTTGTTCATGCAGAAACTTCAACCGGAGCTCAGTCTGATGCCAAGACCCTAGTTGGTCTGGCCCATAAATACGACTGCTTAACTATCGTTGACGCAGTGACGAGCCTTGCTGGGACCCCTCTAAAAGTTGATGAATGGGGCATTGATGCCATTTATTCAGGATCACAAAAATGCTTATCGGCGTCTCCTGGCTTGTCGCCTGTTAGCTTTAACCAGCGAGCAGCAGATAAGATTCAAAACCGCACCAGCAAAGTGCAGAGTTGGTTTTTAGATCTTAATTTGGTGATGGGATACTGGGGTGGTGTGGGCAAACGAGCTTATCACCATACTGCGCCGGTTAATTGTCTCTATGGCCTTCACGAATCGTTGGTAATTGTCCAAGAGGAAGGCTTGGAAAACTCCTGGGCAAGACATCACAAAAATCATTTAGCGCTGCGCGATGGTCTTGAGCAATTGGGTATTAACTTTATCGTTCCTGAACAGGACCGATTGCCCCAGTTAAATGCGGTCACGATTCCAGAGGGTGTCGACGATGCTTTAGTGCGCACTCGCTTGCTAAACGAGCACGACCTAGAGATTGGTGCAGGGCTTGGTTCACTGGCAGGAAAAGTATGGCGTATTGGTTTGATGGGACACGCCAGTAGCCAAAAAAATGTCGACTTTTGCCTAAATGCCCTTAAATTAGTGCTTTGATTGCTAGTTAGTGGGTGCCATTAAATCTAACAGTGCCAACACTGTCGCTTCTATGCCTGCTGTCACTGCCGGCTCTGGTTGGATTTTAAATAAAGGACTATGGTGCGATGGTACTACTGGGCCGGTACCCGCTATGGCGGCCGCAATATAATCTTTGTCTGTGCCACCAACTCTGAAGTAGACGCTTTTTATCTCAGGGTCTGTGGTAAAGAAAGGAAAGTCTTCAGCTCCCATTCCCTCTGGTTGGTGAGAGGTAACGCGATTTCCCCCCATTGCTGTTTGCCAAACATTCTTAAGGCGGCGGACCATTGCATCGTTATTAATGGTAGGCGGCACAGATTCTTCTGAATAAATAACCTCTGGTAACTTATCTTCTGGCAGTCCAGCGGCACGACCTAAGTTCTCTGCAATGCGTTTAATGCCCTGCAACAGCGTATCTCGAGTTTCAATATTAGTATTTCGCACGGTCAGCTGCAGATGCGCTAGATCGGAGATGATATTATGCTTAGTACCGCTATGAAAGGCACCCACGGTGACTACCCCAGGCTGTCTGGGCGATAATTCTCGTGACACAAGTGTCTGCAGCGCCATAACGATTTGACTGCCTAGAACGATAGGATCCCTTCCCGCATGAGGGTAGGCGCCATGAGCTCCAACGCCATGAACATATATATCGACGGTATCCGCCCCAGCAAAGGGAGAGCCTTCCACGACGTTGATCACGCCAGCTTGAAGATTAGAAAATACATGAAAGGCTAGGGCATAATCAGGCTTACCAAAGCGCTGCCAGAGATTATCTTCCATCATGGCCCTTGCGCCCAAAACACGCTCTTCCGCCGGTTGGCCAATTAACATAAGGGTGCCAGACCACTGGTCTTTTCTATCGACCATCTGTTTAGCTGTACCAATCAGGCTAGTAATATGAACATCATGACCACAGGCATGCATTACTGGAAAATTCTTTTGTGTTACCGGGTCCAATTGAGTCGCGGTAGAGGCATAGGAAAGTCCAGATTTTTCTTCAACCGGAAGACCATCCATATCGGCGCGCATCATTACCAATGGTCCTTCACCATTTTCCAATAGAGCAACAACACCCGTACCGCCTACATTTTCAGTGACACTAAATCCGTGGGTTCGTAATTCTTTGGCAATCTTCTTAGAGGTTTTAAATTCGGCTAGGCTGAGCTCTGGATTAGCATGGAATTCTTCAAACATATCGCCTAAGCGATTTTCATAGTCAGCTTGAATAGAATCTACCAAATCATCATTGGCATGCGCTAGGCTGGTCGTAGCAATGGCAACAAGACTGCCAAGAGTTAAGGTTATCCAACCTATAGTTTTTATACTCATGCTATTAACACTCCTATTGTTAATGGTGATTTAATTTGACTAAGGAACCTCATATACCAGAGACGATATCACATTTCCAACTTGCTGCAGGCTCTGGCTACTGCATTTGTCAAAAGTGTCTTCTGAGGTGTGCCAGTAGGCCGGGAATGGGTAATGAATTAGATCAACAACCGGGATGCCGGCATCTAGAAACGGTATATGGTCATCTTGAATATAGGTACCGTCTTTATCTTTAAAAACAGTCGCATTTTGCGCCTCAGCTATTTCCCAAATTCGATTTAATAGTTGTACTGCTTTTGTCTTAGAGTATAACTCCTTTGGAATGGATAGGTTCTTATCGCAGACCATATCAAGAATCACACCGGCGCTAGGGCGATAAAACGGGTTGCGCGCGATAAATTCTCTGGCACCAATTGAGAACGGCAGATTATTGATATTACCCATATCCTCCAAGTCAAAAAACACTAAGTCTACGGTCACCGGGGGTGGGTTGATGGCAAAAATACGTGCCAGCTCCAACAATACCGCAACACCGGATGCACCGTCATTGGCGCCGGGAGTAGGGATCTTTTGTTTAGCAAGACTCTCGTCTTGGTCTGACCTAGGTCGGGTATCCCAGTGAGCGCCTAGCATGATACGACCCGCATTTGCTTTGATGCTCTTATTAACAAAACTGGCCCAAACATTCGTGCCGTTCAGGCCATGGGCTTCAAATGGCTGAATAGCTACCTGATCGGCGTGGGTATTTACCGTTTGTTGAATATAGAGAAGGGTTTTTTGTTTGGCATCCAAATTGCTTGGCTCACGAGGGCCATGGGCCAGTTGGGCGGCTATATTTTGCATCGCTCGGTGGCCATCAAAAGACGATTCAGTCCCTAGAGATCCAGCCGATACCGCCAGTAAAAAGGCTGGTAAGACTAACTTCTCTAATCGTCCCATAAATTAAGCTCTGAGTGTCAGTCTGCAGGGTTATTTGTTGGCTCATCAAGGCTAGGTACTGCAATTAGCATGAATCCATAAATGACCGCGATAATCGGGCATAGTATATTGAAAAATGCGAAAGGAGCGTAATAAAAAGTACTTACGCCTAAGGTGGCGGACATATATGCGCCACAGGTATTCCAGGGAACCAATGCAGAGGTTAGGGTGCCTGAATCTTCTAGTGTTCGAGATAGGTTAATGGACTTTAGCTTTCGCTCTTTATAGGGTTCAATAAACATTTGACCTGGAAGAACGATTGATAAATATTGATCGGCGGCCAAAATATTCGTGCCTATGCAGGAGCCAACTGTCGCAGCGATTAGCCCTCCCGCAGATTTCACTCTACTTAGTGCAGCTTCTACGAGTCGCGCTAATAATCCCGTTCGCGCCATAGCGCCACCAAAAGCCATTGCATTGATGACTAAGCCTATTGTTGTGAGCATGCTACTCATGCCGCCTTTGGACAACAATGCATCTAAAGATTCATTGCCACTGACCGAATTATATCCAAGGAACATAGCGCTAAATAAACCTTTAAAGCCAGCGGCTACAGCCGATAGACTCGAGTCGTTTGCCAGAGCAACCACCACATCCCATTGAAATATCGCAGCAAAAAGACATCCGGTAACCGTCCCGCAGATTAAGGTAGATAGTGCGGGCAGCTTTTTGACAGCCATGGCTAGCAGTAAAACCAGTGGCGCAAGCATAATCGGATTGATAGTGAAGACTTCATCCATGGCAGTTTGTAGTGCAACAATATCATTAATCACTACGGTAGAATTATTGCCGAGGCCCATAAAGAAGAAGATGATCAGAGTAATTAAGATTGCAGGAACAGTGGTCCACAACATATGCTGAATATGATCAAACAGATCATTACTGGTAACTGCTGCAGCTAAATTGGTCGTTTCTGATAAAGGTGACAGTTTATCGCCAAAGTAGGCGCCAGAGATTATAGCGCCAGCACTTATCCCTGGGGATAAGTCTAGTGCAGCGGAAATGCCCATTAATCCTATCCCAAGCGTACCTGCGACGGTCCATGAGCTGCCTATGCTAAAGCCAAGTAGGGCGCAGACTAGACAAGCTGTTAGATAAAAGTAGTCCGGTGACATCAGCGCTACGCCATAATAAATCATGGTGGGGACAGTGCCTGAGAGTATCCAGCTGCCGATTAGAGAGCCGACCATGAGTAAAATAAGTAATGCTTGGAGCGACATACTAATCGTCTCGATCATGCCTTTTTCGATTTCGCGCCATGTTAGACCATTCTTAATACCGATCATGGCAGCAATTGCTGCGGCTAAAATCAGAGCTACTTGATTGGGGCCAAAGGAATCTAAGCCGAACACATAAACGGTGCCCGCTAGCATGCTAATCAGAGCAACGACGGGGATAAGGGCATCAACAAGACTAGGTTTCTTAAGTATTCTGCTGGGTTCGGTCATTGGGAGATCTTTTGTGATTTTTCATTATTTAGAGTCACCGTTAGTGTTAACTCGCCCGGTCTTTTTTTCTCGATAATATAATATGGCTCAAGGTTTTCTCAACGCCGTCGAGCGCCGCAATCGAATCAATAGCCCGATCTAATGCTTCAGTCGTCGACTCTGTCACCATCGCCATCAGATCATACTGACCGCTAATAGTACACAACATATCTAGTTGGGGATGTTTCTGAATCTGCTGGACTATATTGGATGTTTTTTGTGACACCACTGAAATCATAATATAAGCGCTGACTCTGCGCTGCTCATAATGAGGGTTGATTTTTACGGTATAACCTTGGATTACACCCGTGTGCTCAAGACGTTCCATGGCTTGCTGCACCGTTGCACGGCTCAGACCTAATTGCTTGGCTAAATCAGAAACAGGACGTCGGCTATTTTCCTGCAATAGGCTAATAAGTGCTTGTTGGTTTTTCATAGCAATATGACTCTAAATAATACAAAAAGTTAAGTAATAATAAACATATTTGTAGGTTTGGCAATACAAATTGACAGTTTATCGACGTAAACTGGGCAAACTTAAAGGTTTATGCAAAGGGACAAATTAGATGGATTTGGCGACTGAACAAATGGATACTGTATTAGAATCTAGTCAGCGGATGATGTTTGAGAAGGATACTCGAGAGCAGATAGCCTTTAGCACCCCTTGCATTGAAAATTACATTGGTCCTATCTTAGCTGTGTCTGAGCAACGACTAAGAGCAAACGCTCGAAACTTTATTGCCGCCATGCCGAGAGTGCGACCACATTTTGCAGTCAAAGCGAATCCTGATGCGAATATCCTTCGGATATTTAAAGAAGAGGGTTGTTGTTTTGAAATAGCCTCATCAGCTGAGCTTCAAGCGATGGTTGATCTGGGTGCAAATTTGGCAACTGTTTTTTACTCTAACCCAATAAAATCACCGGCGTCTATTCGGCAAGCGGCCGCGGCCGGTATTCAGTGGTTTGTTGTAGATACGCCGGAAGAGGTGCTAAAGATAGCTGCGATTAAAACCGACGCTAAACTATATTTGCGCACCGAAGTGAGTAATGAAGGGTCGGTCTGGCCACTAGCGGGTAAGTTTGGTGCGAGTTTATCGGGCATTACGGCAACTATTGAAGCCGCAAAAAGTGTCGGCATGCAAATTACCGGAGTGACTTTTCATGTTGGCTCACAGTGTGCCAATATTAATAATTGGATCGAAGGAATTCAGTCAGCAAAAAATATTTTCAGTCAACTTGAAGCCAATGGCTGGACCCCAGAGCTATTAAATATTGGAGGAGGCTATCCTGTCCAGTTCACTGGGACTGAGCCTGCCATTGCAGAGATTGGCATGGCCATCAACAAAGCGCTAGAGACTATTCCAACTTCTATTCAGATCATGGCTGAGCCTGGCCGCTTTTTAGTGGGCTCGGCTGGCTGTTTAGTGACTCAGGTTGTCGGTCTCGCAACACGAGATGAAAAACGCTGGTTATACCTAGATACTGGCACCTACGGTGGGTTAATGGAGTTGGCTGAAGGTTTCCCGTCAAATATCGTCAGTCAGCGCACCGGTGAACCTGGATTGTGGACTCTTGCAGGGCCTACCTGCGACTCTATTGATGTGGTGGGTGAGCACAAGCTTCCTTCAAACATGGAGGTAGAAGATATGGTGTTTATTACCAATTTGGGAGCCTACTGCACGACCTGTGCCTGTGACTTTAATGGGTTCCCAGTTCCTAAAATGGTTTTGGTTGCCTAGATAAATCGTTTAGACTTGAAGATTACCTGCGCGGTGGGATGTGGTTGATCGTGATTGATAAATTAGTCGGCATATACAATGCAAACGGTTCTATTTTTGGTGAGTTAACATATTTATTCGGCAAACTAACAGGCCACTCAGACTGCGCTCTCTGCGATATCACTCATGGACCACTTAAACAAAAGACTGATTTCCGCGATGCTCAGAAGGCTTTAAGCATCCCCTTTGAAAACCTGCATCTGAATGAATTAGATTCTGAGTTTGATTCCTTTAAGGCTTCTGCGCCTTGCATCATAGCGATCTATGGGTCTGAATATTCTCTATTGATCACTAGCGCAGAGTTAAAACAGTGTAAAGGCGACGTAGATCAGTTATTTGATCTGATTAAGATTAGGCTCTTATAGAGGAATCAATATAGTTTTACAGGATTATCCTGAAATAAACTTTCACTGACACTTCGGGCATGTTATGTCATTTTTGATAGACTTTAGAGCCGGGTTGAATCCAATACCGTCATCTTAGGCGTCTAACAAACAAGTGTAATATCAAACAATCAATTCGGAGTAATAACACCATTAATCTATTCAAAATAATTCTTAAATACACGTTATCACTAATTGTGGTGGCAGTTCTTGGTTTGTATGTCTGGTTTTGGGGCTCGCCGGTCGGTGTTAATAATTATGTTAACAAAGTCTCGCTTCAAATGTTACTTCGTTCGCCAGAGTTACTAACCTCTATAGGCGCAGTTGATAACTCTCCTTTAGATTTCCACAGTGATAAATTAGGTGATTACGACAAGCAATCAGAGTTAGAAATGCTCGAATTTGTGCGTCAGAGTCGAGCAGGGCTCGATGACTATGGTCCTGAAGGACTAGAAGGGCAGGAACTCTTAAGCTGGAAAATTGTTGCTTGGTTCTATGATGATATTATTCGCCAAAGCGAGTTTGAATATGGCGGTTATCGGGTTAATCAAATTTCCGGCCCAATGGTCAACTTGCCACAGTTCTTGACAGATAGTCATATTATTAAGGACGAAAAAAGCTTTCAACGCTATATTTCTCGACTTTATGAGTTTGCTCGAGTTATTGCAGAAGTCAAAGTTCAGGTGGTAAATGATCGCAATAATGGCACCGTGCCTCCAGATTTTGTTATTGAAAAAGCGCTGATGGGCATGCGCTCCTTTTCTCAGGAAGGTGCTCAAGCAAACCCACTGATCACCACGCTCGTGGATAAACTTAAAGACGTTGAAGATATTACTGAAGAGCGAAAGGCAGAGTTGTCGAAACAAGCTGCAGAAGTCGTTGAAAGTGAGATATTACCCCAATATGCTGAGATGATAGGGTTATTTGAAGAGCTATTGACGATAAGTAATCATGATGCAGGCATTTGGCGCCTACCCCACGGTGAAGATATCTATCGAGCAGCATTGCGTTCAAGCAACTCAACAACGTTAACCGCAGATGAAATCCATAAAATTGGTCTATCAGAGGTCAAACGCATTGAATTAGAGATGGACGCTATTTTGATCAATCAAGGATTGATTGATGGCTCTATTCTGTCGAGAATTCGTTACTTAATGGAACTGCCTGAACACAATTTTGCTAATACAGATGAGGGGCGTGTTGAACAGATAGCCTACCTAAATGAGGTCAATGACCAAATTATGGCCAAGGTGGCCGATTACTTTATCACCATACCACCGCAGCCACTGGAAATTGTCAGAGTGCCTGAATACTCAGAGGGTTCAGCGGCTGGCGGTTATTATAGACCACCTGCATTTGACGGTTCGGCGCCAGGTCGTTTCTATATTAACCAGAAGGACACCAGAGATAACCCTCGCTGGACGCTGCCAACACTTATGTACCACGAAGGTTCTCCAGGGCATCATTTCCAGTTATCTGCGGCTCAGTTGATCGAAAATGTCCCATTTTTACGTAAATTTGGCCTTTTTAGCGCTTACTCCGAGGGTTGGGCTTTGTATTCAGAGAGAATTGCTGCCGAGGATATGGGTATGTATCAGGACAACCCTCTGGGGGATCTGGGTAGACTTCAGGCAGAGATTTTTCGTGCGGTACGTTTAGTGGTAGATACAGGTATGCATGCGAAACGCTGGAGTCGTGAAAAAGCCATTGAGTATATGCTATCAAAGACCGGCATGACCGAGGCTGAAGTTACTCGTGAAATAGAGCGCTATGTGGTCTGGCCAGGCCAGGCGACCGCCTATAAAGTAGGTCAGTTATATATGTTACGGTTACGCGCTATGGCTGAAGAACAGTTGGGCGAGGCCTTTGATATTAGAGAGTTTCACGAGATGATATTACTGAATGGCGCTATGCCACTAGAGATTCTGGAAGAGTCTGTTATATCTTGGATAGATAGTCAGAAATAACGACTATAGGTACGTTATCGGCATGAAGTGACATCAATAAAAAAGCCCCCAATGGGGGCTTTTTTATTGTCCATCTATTTATCTAATTTAGCGGGAGGCTACCTTTAAAGGAGTTCTGGCATCACACTTATTGAGGAAATTATAGATTTTTTCGTGCTGGTCTAAGTTGTTCTCGGAAAAATACAAGCCATGACCTTCATTAGAGTAGAAATGATGTTTAAAGTCGATGTCCGTCTTCTTTAATGCCTTGACGTATTTCTTAGCACCTGCGAGGGGGGTCCGCGCGTCCGCTTTACCATGGATAATAAGCAGAGGTACTTTTACCTGGTCTAAATTGTGTATCGGTGACATAGCTCTTAAAAGAGATGCGTCCGTTCCCATTGCGGTATCGGTGTAGTCGTCGGTGGTAGACGCCCCTTTTCCGTCCCAGGTGTCCTTAAGTTCATCAAACTCAAAGAAACCAGCACTTATTATACTGCAGTCGTAATAATCATTATGACGTACTACATTTTGCGCGCTTGCATAGCCTCCGTAGCTGCCTCCAACAGTATAGACTTTTTCACCTACATCATGGTTTTCTTGGACAAACTCTGCACCTTCTCGCATATCATCAAGCATACGAGTGCCCCATTGTTTGTATCCCGCGCGCTCTAGATTGTCTCCATAACTTCCCGAGCCTCGAAAATTAGGAGCAAATACGGCATATCCCATTTCGGCCAACACCTGTGTTCTCCAGTTAAACGAATACGGAATTGAGGGCCCGTGTGGGCCACCGTGAATGTAATTAATTAACGCCTTGGGTTTGCCACTACGAGGCATTAACAGCCAGCCCTGGAGTTGGACGCCATCACTGGTAGTGTATTTAATCGATTCGTATGAGTTCAATGCAAGTTGATCAATCCTCTCTTGCCGGCTAAATAGGTAACGAGCCTCTCCAGTGTCCTTCTCCCATATATAGTACTCACCCCAGATTCCTGGTGACGCTACATAAAGCGTGATATTTTCTCCCGCTTCATCGGAGCCTGTTTCCACCACACTATAACCGGGGAAGCCCTTTGCAAAGCCCGCTACTACTTGAGCGTTTCGAGTCTTTTTAAATACTTTTACTTGAGGTTCGTCATCAACCCAGGTCGCATAGTCGGGATGGCCGTCGGCCTCTGTGAAGCTGATCGATATCTCAGAAACAAAGCCGAAGTCATGGACCACTTCATACTTCCCTGAGTCTAAGTATACTTTAACCAGTGATTGAGAAGCATTAATACCCTTGTCTAGTTGCGTTAGTCCATAGACTAGTTTTCCATCATTTGAGACCTTTCGCGGTGAAAATTTGCGGGGAAGGTCGACTACCATGTCACTCCAGCGGTCATCATCTCCGACGTTGTAGGAATAAAAAGTACTACCCATCTTGGGGGCAGGTGCTACGGCTACTAGGGAAGTTCCACTTCTGTTTGACATGATCCACGCGTTGCGCGCTGGGCCAACTTTGACTTTGTCAAAATTAAGCGTCGATATATTCATTTTGTAAATAATCGGTCTTACCCCACCATCTTTGCGTTGCCACGGAGAGTTTGAGACTAGAACATTGTCTTCATCGTCCGGCAGAGTAGAGATAATATTTAGGTTGCCTCGAATAAGACCGCCACTTTTGCTTACACGTTTTGCATAGACTCCTCTCCAATTCCAAAGCCGTTCGTTAACATTTTTGTCCATATGGAGTAAAAAGATATCACCGTTATATCCTGGCCTGCGTTTGCCGTCATCAATAAATGTGTTGTAGGCAAAAACCTCATCACCTATCCATCGGCCGCTAGCTACTTCCATACGATCTCGTTTGTCGTAATACACGCTTTTACCAGGAATCGGTTTTCCTGTGGCTCGATCCATGATCACCAGTTTGTTTCTATCATCTTGTCGTATAATAGTACTGATGTATTTCCCGGAAGGCGATACGGAGATGTTACTGAACTCTGGCTTCCATAGCCCTACAATAGATTCTCCTGCCCCTGGCAGTGCTGCCATAGTTGGAGAGGCAATAATTAGTACGCCTAGTAAGCTAGCTACTAGTATTGATATCGGTGAACGTTTTTTCACTATTAAGCTCCGGTCTGATTAGATTTATAACTTGTTCCTACTTTACACTAGTAGATTATACAGAAATCACTTCACTTCGCGTATTTTGATTTTTCTGCCGTCTTGATTTCTCAAAAACTGAGCGCCTAAAAAGCCACCTTCGATATTAACCTTATCATCTACTTTAAAGGTTATGGGTCGTTCGCTGGTTTTACGGAAAATCCTACCCGTATCGGTGTAGTAATAGACTTTCCTACTTTTCGTCTTGTGGACCTTGGTTACCGTCATGGATAAGGAGTTAGCAATCACCTGATCATATGCACTTTGTGCAGCAGCAACGGTGCCAACCTGCGCGGATGGTCTCTCTGGGACCCGGGTGATTGCTCCTACAACAGGAGAAGCTGATATTCCAACGCTTGTTGATACTGGCACTGTTGCACCGGCGTATCCAAGTGTCTGATCGTAGCAGGCCAGTCGTGTATTACTGTCTTCAATATTAAGGCAATCGTTGACATCACTGGAGTGAGCAGATATCGAGATAGTTAGCCCAATCAGCAGGGTTAGTTTGCGTGTACATTCCATGCGACAGGAACTCCTTCGTTGTTTATTGGGTCAATCTTAACATTAATAAATCCAGCGTCCGTTAGCTGAGTTTTAAAAGCCTTTATTTGTTTATCATTGCGAGCCACTTTAACCATTTGAAAAAAGCGCTCTTTCGATGCATGAAAATCAGGCAAGATGCCATCAATAAAGTCTCGCCTTTGTTGTTCGGGAAGACGGATCTTTTTAAAGAAAGCTAATATACTTTGAGAGAAATCGACCAATATGGGATTACGCTCTGCAGTAGATTGGTTCATCAAGGCTGAAATAAATTCGTTGACCGATTCTCTAGCGGTTTCCGCTTTGGTCGATTGTGACAAGGCTTTTAGGTCGCCCTGGCATTGATTAAGTTGATCATTAATCATATTAATATGGCTCACGATCTTTTCCATTTGTTTGAAATCAAATTCGGTTAAGGCTTTTACTGACATCTCAGTAATCACAGATTTAGCGTGATGCATTAACAGCGTCAACTGACCTTTTGGCGCGAGTAATTTTTTAAGTAAGGGTAAAGATTTTTTCAATGGCGAGTATTCGAGCCCATAGACAGAGGTAATTAGGTCAAACTGCTCGGCTGTCTGGAAGTTTTCAATACCAGTTTCACTATGAAGGGATAGCACTAGGTCATGGTTACCGCGTTTTTGTACAGCTTCTGACAGTTGTATCTGCGCGGCATCAACGCCCGTGTAGGTGCCTTTAATATTTAAGTCTAGCAAACAGGGTGCAAGAGATGCATTGCCGCAGCCTACCTCAAGAATATTAAGTGTTTTTTCTTGTCTTTGACTAACAATGGTTGACCACCAGTCGGCTATATAGCCTTTGGTATAGCCGTCGGCATAGTACTCCCCAAACGTCGTACTATGACCTTTTTGCCAAAAATTTCCCCATGCTTCCATTTTCTTTCCTCAAAAAAAGAGCCCGCATAAGCGGGCTCTTTATCTTACTTAAGTAACGCTTACTTTACATCTCAACCGTATAACTCATGTAGATAACTCGGCCAAGTATAGAGTACTGATACTCATCTGCTTGTGAACCAAATGCGTCTAGTAGAGGATCTTCATTGGTCAAGTTATTAGCACCAATTGTAACAGACCCATAGTCGCTTAGATCGTAAGAAGCATTCAAGTTATAGGTCTTGTAGGAATCCCACTTAACCTCACCACTTGAACTCTCAGACTCACCGATGTAGTCAGCACTAAATGCTGCAGACCAGTTGCCCATATCCCACGAAACAGTCGCATTAGATCTCCACTCTGGGAAGCCTAAGGTATCAACTGCATCACCTAGGATACCAGTACCAAACTGAGCCTCTGACTCATACTTTAAGTACTTAGTGGCGTCGCTGCGGAAACCGAAGCTTCCATAGTCATCAGTATCAATGCTTCCACGTAGACCCAAATCAATTGACTCACGACTTACATCGCTCACTGCGTTCTGATAGCCCGCTGCAATAGAGATGACGTTACCATTGTTACCACGAACGACTGCAGGGTTATTACCATTAGTATTATTGTCAACATTCAACATGTCCTGTGCAGATACATACTCAACTGCGTTTTGCAGCTCAAGAGTAACAAACTGTATCTTGCCCACCCAGTTATCATTATAGGTGTACTCTGCGCCGAACGAGAAGGTCTCAGATGTCTCTGCTTGCAAGTTCGCGTTTGAACCAATGAAGGTATCGAACTGACGAGAGTTACACTGATCTTCAGGTGTACCCACTAATGAACAACCATAGTAGTCAGTTGCGCCTTCAGCAGAGAACGACGTAGCACCATAGAGGTCAGAAAGGTCTGGAGCTCGGAAGCCTTGACCGTATGACGCCTTGATGATTAAGTTATCAATCATAGTGAAGGTTAGACCCGCACGAGGTGATACTTCGCTACCAAAGTCAGAATAATCATCGTAGCGAACTGCTAAGTCGACTTCTAAGTAATCAGTAAAGGGAAGGATAGCTTCAGCTGTTACAGCTTTAACGCTGCGAGAGCCTTCAGCTGAGTTACCTGCTGAACCACCGACTAGGCCTGCTTCAGATTGAGCATCAACTAATGCTGCATAGTCAATATCAAACGTCTCAATACCAGCCGCCATGATCGCTTGGCCACCGGCCATCTCAAACATGTTGTACTGAATACCGGCAAAAAGCTTTTGCATATTTTGACGATCATCATTAAGAGTCGTTGACTTAAGGTTAGCTACATACTGATCATAGTCTGTAATACCTTCAGCAACGTTCTCAGCAAAACCACCATAACTCAAGTAGTACATACCAATAGAGGCTGAACGATAGTCAGAATAAGTGTAGTAGGCGTCAAATGAAAGATCATCATTAATGGTAGCTTCCATACCGAAGTTGACGTCAACTAACGAGTCATTAACAATGTTGTCACGAGTACCGATGTCAACCCAACGGAAGTAACCACTCATTTGCTTGCCAAACGGGTTTTTTGGGTCGCCTGCAAGGGCTACGCCGCCTGCAGCTGGAGGCGCATAACGTCCAAATGATTCGTTATTAGACATTACAGCATCAACATAGATGCTAACATCATCACTTACTTCATAGTCAGCGTTGACATAGGCGTTGATACGATCCATTGACGCTCGGTTAGCAGAAACGTTTGCATAAGCATAGCCACAGTAGAAACCAGCGTCTGGGCCAAACACAGCGTCAGCTTTTAACTCACCAACGAAAGAGCCATCATCAACACAGTTATTACCCGGGTTAACGTACCAAGAGTCGCGATCTGTCTCGCTGTAGGTTCCTGTGTATTCTGGGTTAACTAATGAGTAGCCGTAGAATGAAACACCTTCTGTTTCTTCGTAGCCCGTAATATAGCCATCGCCATCCAGGTCACTATAACGAGCGGCTGTGAATGAACGGTCTTTATCGAAGACAGGATCACGAGTATCCATTTCGATACCAAAGGTTACAGAACCCTTGTCACCTTGAGCGCCGGTTAAGAAAGAGAAACCATGCTCAGTGCCGTCATCTTTTGAACGATCACCAAAACGAGCAGTAAATTCTGCGCCATCATAGCCTGACTTAAGGATTATGTTCACAACACCAGTTACAGCGTCAGAACCATATACCGCAGAAGCACCATCAGCAACGATTTCGATTCTATCAACAAAAGACATCGGTATAAGGTTAAGGTTTACAGCACCGCCGCCGCCTAGTGAAGGAGAGCCAACAGTGCGACGACCATTAATCAGAACAGCTGTTCGTGATGCACCAGCTCCTCGAAGGTTAATGGTAGCGTTAGACTGAGCTGAGTTACCTGATGACTCACGAAAAGAACCAAGTGAGTTAAGAGTTGATGAACGAAGAGCATCAGCAACAGACACATCGCCTGACAACTTCATGTCTTGCGCCGTAATGCTAATGACAGATTGTGATGCAGGGGCTGTAGCACGCCTAATACGTGAGCCTGTTACAACTACTTCTTCGACTTCTATTTCTTCATTTGTATCTTGTGCCATCAGTGGCATTGCAGCAGATAATAGCAGCGAAGCCCCGATTGAAGCACGTATGGCTTTTGTTAAAGGTGTAAGTTTCATTTGATATCTCCCAAGTATTTATTTTTACTGCTACCGACATCAAGATCAGCTCTAGGTGACACTGTTTTATTCACCTGATAAAAGTGAAAAACCTCAATTAACCTGCCCAATAGTAGTTTTACGTTGACTTGTTACTCTGCGCAAACTCCACAGAGGAACATCAATTCCCACAAAAAAGGGAACTTTTGGACCAAGTCTGTGTCAATCGTATACCAAAAAACGCTCTAGCGCATGTTTTTTTACGATAAAATCCACGATAAATCGCACTGTTAATCTATGAATTTATCTATAGATTAAAGCGACTTACAGCGAGTTAGGTATGAAGTAAGGTGCTTTTTCATTGGATATTGGCATTATGATTCTTTTGTGCTTTTCTTAAATTTTATTGATGCTTTTTATATGGCGAGTTAACTCGTGTCGCTCGCTAAAGGCATTTTAATCAACCTAAGGGTGAACTGCGCCGATTATATTACATCGTTTGATTTTAATACTTTGATCGTTGTCTCAGCATATTCCAAATACTCTTGCAAAATCTCAATGGTTTGATTGCCTAATTCGGGGGGTGCCAGATTGTATTCTATTTGCGATCGGCTGTAGTTTATTGGATTGGCGACTAACTTTAGTTCACCCGCACGAGTGTCTTGCATGGTTAGAACCATATTACGCGACTGTATTTGGGGGTCGTCGAATACTTGATCTATGGTGTTGATGGGGCCGCAGGGAACTCCATGATCTTCAAATTTAGAGAGCCAATACTGACTAGTTTGTTGCTTAAGATGCTTGGTAATTTGGCCACAAAGCGTCGCGCGGTTGTTAACACGTGCAGTGTTAGTGGCATAACGTTGGTCATCAGCCCATTTAGGTTGTTCTATCACTTGGCAGAAGCGCATGAACTGCTGGTCATTGCCCACGGTGATAATAATATGACTGTCTGCGGTGGCAAAGGCTTGATAGGGGACTATATTGGGGTGTGCATTACCTAAGCGGCCTGGGACTTGGCCGCCGATGAGATAGTTACTAGCTTGGTTGGCCATGACGGCGGCCTGAACGTCGAGTAGAGCAAGGTCAATATACTGTCCTATACCGGAATGATGGCGTTCTAAGAGAGCGCCTTGAATAGCATTGGCAGCGTAGAGCCCAGTAAATATATCTGTTACTGCGACGCCAACTTTGGTGGGGCTGCCACCATTTTGGCTGTCGGGTTCGCCTGTAACACTCATTAGCCCAGCCATACCTTGAATAAGAAAATCATATCCGGGACGTTGGGCGTAAGGCCCAGTTTGGCCAAAGCCAGTGATGGAGCAGTAGACCAGTTTCGGATTAACCTTTTTTAAAGAAGAGTAATCAAGCCCATATTTAGCAAGGCCTCCCACTTTATAATTTTCAATTACGACATCAACCTTAGCCGCTAGTTTTCGGATAATATCCTGACCCTCTGGATGAGTGATATCGACGGTGAGGGATCGTTTTCCTCGATTAGCTGAGAAAAAATAGGCGGCATCTTCCGTATCGTTGCCAGCTGTATCTTTTAGGTATGGAGGTCCCCAATGACGTGTATCATCGCCTATCTTAGGTCGCTCCACCTTGATTACGTCCGCTCCTAGGTCCGCTAATAATTGCCCAGCCCAAGGACCGGCTAATACCCGGCTCATATCCAATACGCGATAACCTGTGAGTGGACCGGCCATGATTTTCCCTACCTATGAGTCAATCTAACTAAAGGCTTGAATGCCCGTTTGCGCTCTTCCTAAGATCAAGGCGTGGACATCTGCTGTACCTTCGTAGGTATTGACGACTTCAAGATTCAGCATATGACGCATCACTGGATATTCATCCGAAATACCATTTCCGCCATGCATGTCTCTCGCCATTCGAGCTATTTCAAGTGCTTTGCTGCAGTTATTACGCTTCAGTAGTGATATTAGCTCTGGAGCTAGATTACCCTGTTCTTTTAACCGCCCAGCGCGAAGAGACCCCTGCAAGCCAAGACTAATATCGGTTTGCATGTTGGCTAGCTTAAATTGAATAAGTTGGTTAGCGGCTAAGGGTCGATTGAACTGGACACGATCTAGAGTATATTGCCGTGCTGAGTGCCAGCAACTTTCAGCTGCGCCTAAAGCGCCCCAGCTGATGCCGTAGCGCGCCGAGTTTAGGCAGCCAAAGGGCCCTTTAAGACCTTGTACATTGGGCATCAGTTGCTCATCGGCAACGAATACTTCATCCATAACAATCTCGCCAGTAATAGAGGCACGCAGTGCCAATTTACCTTCAATTTTAGGCGCAGAAAGTCCTTTCATGCCTTTTTCGAGTATAAAGCCACGAATAATGCCATCGTCAGTTTTAGCCCAAACAACAAACACATCGGCAATCGGCGAGTTACTAATCCACATCTTACTGCCAGAAATAATATATCCGCCATCCACCGTCTTAGCTCTGGTTTTCATGCCGCCAGGATCAGACCCAGCATCGGGCTCGGTAAGTCCAAAACAGCCTACCCACTCACCAGTGGCGAGTTTGGGGAGATACTTTTCTTTTTGTTGCTCAGTTCCATAGGTATAAATAGGGTACATGACCAAACTGGACTGAACGCTCATCATTGAGCGGTAGCCGGAATCTACCCTTTCAACTTCTCTAGCCACCAATCCATAGCTAACATAGCTAACGCCGGGGCAGCCATAGCCATCAATAGTTGAACCCAGCAAGCCCAGCTCGCCCATTTCATTAAATATGTTTCGATCGGTTTTCTCTTGGCGGTACGCCTCAAGAACCCGAGGGGCTAGTTTTTCTTGAGCATAGGCTGCGGCTGTGTCGCGCACTAAGCGTTCTTCGTCGTTAAGTTGATCATCGAGATTAAACGGATCTTCCCAGTTAAATTTTCCCCAATCGCCTGCCATTACAGATTTCCCTATATAAAACGTATCAATTAATCGTTGTTCTAAGTCATTTATTATAACGCAGTCCGCACTAGAACTTTCTATACAGAATAATGTTCAGCTGTTTGATCCAGTGACTTGGTCGCTCGAGCGATCAATAAGTCAATTTCTTCGTGGGTACTGACAAACGGGGGGGAGATAATCATCGAGTCTCCCACCGCACGCATAATCAAGCCATTAGCGACACAAAACTCCCGACATATACCACCCGATTTTTGCTCAGGCTCAAGACGTTCACGGCTCTCTTTGTCACGCACCAATTCGATCGAGCCAAGCATGCCAGCACCGCGCACATGACCTACAATTGGGTGATTGCCTAGTGCTGTCCACTGTTGTTGCAGGTAGGGACCAATATCGTCTGCCACGTGCTGTATAAAGTTGCCGTTTTCCATTATATCCATAGTGGCTAAGGCCGCTGCGCAAGCAATAGGATGCCCGGAATAGGTGAACCCGTGGCCGAATTCACCGCCATCACCAGTAATAACCTCAGCAACTTTTTCGCTGACCATAACGCCACCTAAGGGCTGAAAGCCATTGGTGACTGCCTTGGCAAAGGTTAATAGGTCGGGTTCCATACCATAGGTTTCACAACCAAATAGTTTGCCGGTCCGTCCAAAACCACAAATAACCTCATCACTAACAAAGAGAATATCCCGTTCTTTTAAAATACGACGAACTTCCGGCCAGTAGCTATCAGGGGGCACAATAACCCCGCCTGCACCCTGAATAGGTTCTGCAATAAAGGCCGCAACATTTTCTTCACCCAGCTGATCTATTCTTTTTTCTAGTTCTCGAGCTGCTTGAAGCCCAAATTCTTCTTCGCTAAGATCTCCGCCGCTAACATACCAGTTAGGGTCAGCTATGTGCTGAACGTAGGGCAGAGTTTCAAATTGGTTATGGACAAATTCAAAGCCACCAAGGCTAGCTGATGCAATAGTGCTGCCGTGGTAGGCATTAGTGCGAGCCAAAATAATGCGTTTTTTCGGTTGCTTTTTCATATCCCAATAACGACGAATCAGGCGAATATTGGTGTCATTTGCCTCGGAGCCTGAATTGGTGAAAAAAACATGACTAAACTGCTTTGGCGCTAAGTTCACCAGACGATCAGCAAGTTCTACCGCTGGGGTATTACTGCATTGGAAAAAATTATTGTAGTACGGCAGTTGCTTAAATTGCTTACTAACCGATTCAGCTATAGCGGGTTGACTATAACCAAAGCTACAGCACCAAAGACCAGACATGGCGTCGAGCATTTGGTTGCCATCAGTGTCATAGATGTAAATATGTTCGGCGCGATCAATAATTCTCCCAGGATTCCTCTGGTAATCACCAAGGTCGGTAAAAGGATGAAGATGCCGTGTTGAGTCTAATTTTTGCCACTCTGCTGTCGTTCTGATTTTATTCATAATTTATCTCGTGGTAACTGACTCATTATTTGTTGTAGTCTCGCTATATTAATGAGCGAACTAACCTTAAAAGAGTATGTTTAAATAGTCTCTGGTGAATGATTATTTGACCACAAATTAAGGCTCTGGTCAGTCACCCAAAAGGGGTGGTGAATAAAGATAATAAATTGTTCTAAAGTGGGTGTTTTAGGGCCCCATAAAACATGAGAAAACACTATGTCTAAATCGCTACCCTTGGTAGGAATTGCTTGCGATGTGATCGCTAATGGTCTCCACCAATTTCACGGCGCGGGTGAAAAATACATCAATGCTGTGGCTCATGGAGCAAACGCAATACCAATGCTATTACCAGCTTTTGGCGAGGGCACTGATATTACCGATTTAAACACTCTATACACTGTGGAGGACTTGGTGCGCCAACTTGATGGTCTATTTCTAACTGGAAGTCCTTCTAATATCCAACCGCATCATTTTAAGGGTCCCGTCCACGAGGAAGGGACATTAGAAGACCCCCAGCGAGATAGTCTGACTTTACAGTTAATCAATGAATGCATGAGGCAGGGCGTGCCCATCTTGGCGGTATGTCGTGGATTTCAAGAGCTTAATGTTGCCTTTGGTGGAACGCTTAACGCTAAAATTCATGAGGTCGAGGGCTACGACGACCATCGTGAAGATAAAACAGAAGACCGAGACGGTCAATATGGGCCAGTGCATGCGGTGAGTTTTACTGAGGGTGGCCAATTACATGAACTTACTGGTGAGACTACCTGGCAGGTAAATTCTTTGCATAGTCAGGGTATTAATGAGTTGGCAGAGAGTTTGGTGGTTGAGGCTGTTGCCGATGACGGCCTTATAGAGGCGGTTTCTCTGGCAGCAAGCCACAGTGCTCAAGATAATTGGATAATGGGGGTGCAATGGCATCCCGAATGGCAGTTTGAATCTAACAAGGTATCTACAGCTGTGTTCCAAGAGTTTGGCCGGCAGATCCGCAGAGGTATGAGCGCCAGGGGCAGATAGAATTCTATAAAATACCCAAAAGATGGCACAGAAATAGATCTTGATGGCTAATCCCTTGGCGCGGCGTATATTTCTTGCCCGTCAAACCAGGTCGAAAGGATCTGTGTATCTGAAATGCGGTCACTTTTTCCTTGTTCCTCTAGTTTCAATAAGTCCTGACTCAGGACCACAAAATCAGCTTTTTTGCCGACTTCTAATGAGCCCGTAATATCTTGCTGATCGAGCATCGCAGCTCCATTGATGGTGTAGGCATCCAAAATATCACGAACAGAGATAGATTCACTTTCATTATATATGCGGCCACTTATTTCATTCTTACGCGTCACCGCTTTTTCAATATTCAACATCGGTCGCGGGTCGCGAGCTTCAACGGGCGCGTCACTGCCCGCTACTAATACGCCTCCGGCTTTAAGTACAGACCCAGCGGGATAACTGTTTTGGTAGACATAGCCGGCGGGATCGAACAGATCATTTTTAGACATAATGGGGTCAATAAAAGGCGATACCATCATTTGGTATTCCACGAAAGGCTCGATCCATGAGTACGTAAAGGCCATGTAGACGTTCAAATCAGCAACACGCGAGATGTCGTCTGGGTGCATTATTTGTGCGTGAGCCATCGAGATCTTTGCTTTAGATTTAGGGCTTTGTTTTTTGGCCTCAGCAAAACTATCCAGCGCTAAGCGAACCGCCCGATCACCGATGGCATGACTATGAACATTAATACCCGCATCATAAAGGGCCAAAGTATAATCTCGTATAAAAATTTCTTCTCGTTCATATACCCCATTGAATTTCCTGCATTGGAGAGGAGAAAAGCCCTGTTCAGCATAAAAATCTTTTGCCGACATGGTGGGTAAGTTAGCGTCGGCTTGATGACGCAGCTCAACACAGGCCGCAGATTCTGTGTCCACATATCCAATGACTTCTAGCGCCTGAGTATTGGCATCCACCTTGAATTGGGGTTGCAAATAATCCGTTAAAGAGGCGGCATTTGGCAACGCTGGAGGGTTTGCATGGGGGTTACCTTCAGTAACGCCGTCAACGAAGATTTTTGCGGTATCAATTTTTAAATTTTCTACATTCTTATGTCTGCGTTGGATAGCCGTAAATTCACTAATAAGACGTTCGATACTGATGGGTTTATCTGGGGATGGTCGATAATCTTTAAAATCCGCAAAAAAAGCGACAGTCATGCGATGAGTCAACGGCGATTGTTTAGCCCATTTGGCAAAAAGATCGATGTCGTGCTCTTTAAGTGAAGCTTCCATGGTCGATGTGATTCCTGAGGCGGCTAGTCGTTGACCAATTTTTTGATAAAGCGCTAAATCAATATCAGGGTAGCCCCAAAGATTAGGAACATTGACTAATTTACGTGCGTCTTCGTTGATCATGCCATTAGGCTCGCCCGAAGAATCGACGCCAACAAGTTCTTTAAAAGTTGCAAATTCCTTATTGAGTGTTTCTTGATTTAGACCGACCACATTGCCGGCGCGATCGGTAGCTAGGTTTAATGCATGACTGTTCACAGCGCCATGGTGACCATCATTGCCTAGCAAAACGATCGGATGTTTAGTTGACACAGCATCTAAAGCCTTACGGATGGTAGGCAGTTTTACTGAGGGTTCATTGCCTCCTGAAAACGCCCATTGCTCTACTGTTAACCAATCACCTAAAGGTAGTTGTAAACGATTAATGCATTTTTTTAAACGAGGCACCAGAGCTTCAAGAGTAAATGACTGGCTGGCTAGGTCACAGGTGTCAGTTTCAACGATGCCGGCTAAATGAATATGTACATCATGCAGGCCAGGAATAATCATCTTGCCTTTCAAGTCAATAGTCTGAGTCTGCATACCAATAAATTGTTCGGCGGTATCTAGATCGCCAACATACACTAGAATATCGTCTTTTATGGCGAGAGTGGAGACCACTGATTGTTCGTTATCGGCCGTGTAGATCACACCATTGATAAATACAGTGTCTGCTGAGATCGATTTTTGTTCGGCACAACTCGATGCCATTAGCACTGATATCGTGGCTATTATCGTCAACATACCCTTGAACATCATCATATCCTTTAGATTATCAATCTTATACTAGCCAGATTTAGCCGTTGCAGAATACCCTCTAAGGGTAGTCCTACTGATGAACACCTGTCTCTTATCAGATACTATAGGATAATGTGTTTAATAATTAACAAACAGCTTGGAGTTTACGGTGAGTGACCTAAAGCTTGACCAGTTTTTACAAGACAATCCAGACATTGAAATATTTGAAGTCATTTTGCATGACCTTAATGGTAATCAGCGTGGCAAATGGCTTCCTAGGTCTCAAATTAGCAAGGTATTTGACGGTGGTTTTAAAATGCCCCTCAGTGCCTGTTCTTTAGATTGCTGGGGTCGCGACCAAGATGAGTTAGTCGAAGAAAATGGTGATACTGACGGTATTTGTAAGGCTCATTCTGAAACTTTGGCCAGAGTGCCTTGGGCCGACAAGCCTACTGCACAGATCATTGTCTCAATGGGTAATGCAGCGGGCGATGCACCGTTCGGTGGAGACTGCCGGTCAGTATTGCAAAGCGTACTTGATCGATATGCAGAGTTAGGCCTAACTCCAGTCGTTGCCAGCGAGATAGAATTTCATTTGTTAACATTAGATCGAGATAAATTCGGCCAACCTCAGCATACTCAGCGCGCTTTAGATGGTAGCCCAGCATTAGGCGGGCAAACTTATGGTCTTGATACCATGCGAAACGCAGCACCATTGATGGACGCTATTGCAGATGCTGCAAAATTACAAAATCTGCCGATAGACACTCTAATTACAGAGTTTGGCCCATCCCAATTTGAAATTAACCTTTATCATCAAGACAGCGCAATGAGGGCTTGTGATCAGGGTAGTATGCTAAAACGAGCGATCCGCAGTGTTGCTCGTCAGCACGACAAGATTGCCTCATTCATGGCCAAACCCTTTGCGCAAGAAGTGGGCAATGGCATGCATATTCACTTTAGCTTACTCGATGAGCAGGGCAATAATGTCTTTGATAATGGTACTGATCAAGGTTCTGATTTATTGCGCCATGCCGTAGCGGGTTGCGTTGATACTATGGCCGATAGCATGGCTATTCTGGCGCCAAATATTAATTCTTTCAGGCGAATGACCCCGGGATGTTTCGCGCCATTATCAGCTAACTGGGGGTATGAAAATCGTACCACAGCTATCCGTATTCCTGGGGGCGATCATCGTGCTATGCGTATTGAGCACCGAGTGGCTGGAGCAGATGCAAATCCTTACTTAGCGGTGGCCGCTATTTTGGCGGGAGCGTTGTCCGGCATTGAGAGAAAGCTATCGGCACCAGAGCCTATTGAGGGTGATGCAGGTGATGTAAAACCCACACTGCCTCATTTTTGGAACGACGCGATTGGTGTATTTGAAGATTCAACCTTTATTGGACAATACTTAGGTACTGAGTTGCAGAGAAACTTCACACTGTGCAAGCGTAAAGAAAAACATGAGTTTGATACACGTATAACACCTTTGGAGTACGATGCTTTTTTGTAAGAGCAGAGCCGTCACTCCACTGCTGTTGAACTGAACCAGACTAGTACTTAAAACTACCGTTTACGTTTTAATTTTAAGCTGTCGATATTATTTTCAGCAAGCTTGGCTCGAGCGGATGCCATTTTAGAGGTATCCGTGAAAGGTCCTACTAATACTCTATGCCAAATGTCGCCATTCTTACTTTTAACGCTTTCACTTTCGGCTAACAAATTCATCAAAAGCAGTTCGACTTTGAGATTTTCAGCATCCCGTATATTTTTGAACGATCCAGCCTGTAATACGTAGACTGCATCTATTTCTGGGTCAGTTGCATTTGCTGAATCTTGGTCATCAGGGACTAATATCTCTGTTTCTTTCAGTAAGGTATAGAAGTCAAATTTGAGCTCTTTTAGATCAGCTTTTTTGACAAGTTCGTTAACAGTTGCTGCAGTTTCACTTGGAGAGGACTCATTAATGAGAGGGAAAAAATACATAATCAAAGCGCCAATGACTAATCCGGACATAAACGCCGGGCGCGATGATTTTTCGGAGGATGGTTGTGCCCTCGCATAACGATTTAAACCATTTTTTGAAGAATTCTGTGCCATAAATGCGTTACTTTTTGTTGAGTACCGATTGTAGGTGAAATGTTGGGTTATTGGCAAAGGTAAAATAGAGTTGAGCGAATAATTAGTCTATGTCTTAGAGTTCTTGAGGGTCCACATCAATAGACCAGCGCACTCGCCTCGACGCTTTATGGCTTTCAAGCTGCAATGCAAGAGAAGACAGCATGGATTGTAATAATGATCGTTTGGCCGCTTCAACCTGCAATACAAAGCGGAATCGTCCAGCCCGTTTTTCTAGCATCGCAGGCAGTGGCCCTAGATAGCTTAATAGAGGGGTTGGTGGACTAATACTTTCGGCGATCTGTCGAGCCATTCGCAAAAAAGCTTCTGCTTCGTTGGCGCGCTCAGATTCAGCTCTGATGACCGACATATAACGAAAAGGCGGTAACTGGGTTAGTTCGCGCTCAGATAAAAGCTGTGCGGCAAAATAGCCGTAGCCTTTTTCTATGAGAATTTCTAGAAGTGGGTGTTGCGGCTGATGCGTTTGTATTAACACGCGGCCCGCTATGGTTCCTCTGCCGCTACGACCAGCGACCTGCGTTAATAGCTGCCCCATTTTTTCGTGACTGCGAAAGTCTGGGCTAAATAGACCAGAGTCGGCATCAAGTACTGCGACTAGTGTGACATTAGCAAAGTGATGCCCCTTGGACAGCATTTGAGTGCCAATTAGTATGCATGGCTCTCCCTTATCGACAGTATCAAAAACCTCTTTCATCGCGCCCTTTTTGCGTGTGCTATCACGGTCGACTCGTAATACTTTAGAGTCAGGAAAACATTGTTGTAAATAGGCTTCACTGCGCTCTGTGCCTTCCCCGGCAGCAATTAACTGGGGCCCCTGACAGTTTGGGCATAGATGAGGGATACGTTGCTGGTAGTCACAGTGATGGCAGATGAGACGGCTGCGTGCCCGATGCACGGTGAGACGTGAATCGCAGTGATGGCAATCTGCTGACCAGCCACACTGATGGCATAGCATGGCTGGGGCAAAGCCGCGACGATTAAGAAAGACTAAAACTTGATGTCCATTGGCGATGGTTTGCTTGATTGCCGATAGGGTGGAAGAGGAAACCCCGGCTTCGGTTCGCTCTGTTTTTAGATCGATCAGACTCCAATCTGGCTGGGTAGCATTACCTGCTCGATGCTTTAGTATGAGATGCTTATAGCGACCCATTTCGCAGTTATTAAGAGATTCAAGAGAGGGCGTTGCCGAGCCTAGAATAATAGGTATATCCTCCTGGCGAGCTCTTATTACCCCGAGATCTCGAGCTGAGTAACGAAAACCATCTTGTTGCTTGTAGGATTGATCATGCTCTTCATCAAGAATAATCACACCAGGATTTCGCAAGGGTGTGAATATCGCTGAGCGAGTCCCTAAAATTATTTTCGCATCTCCAGTTTTGGCGCTCATCCAAGCTGCGAGTCTCTGTTTATCAGTTAAGCCAGAGTGCAGTGTAACCAGAGGCGCATTAAATCTATCGCGGAATCGTTTTTCGGTTTGCGGTGTCAAGCTGATCTCAGGAATCAAAACCAGCGCCTGACGACCGTAACGCAACGTTTTTTCAATGGCCTGTAAATAGATTTCTGTTTTACCGCTGCCGGTGACGCCATCCAATAAATAGGCATTAAATCCATGATCTTCAATGCTGTTGATGGCTTGTTGCTGACCACTATCGAGTGTGAGAGCGTCTTCCTTAAGAATATTGTCTAAGGAATAAGGTGGCGTTTCTACCATTACCGCTTCGATCAGTTTTTTCTCTTCGAGCGCGGACAATATTGATCTTGAATAGGCGGCTACAAGCTTTGCGTCATCTATCTTGCCTTTATTTTGCAAATCGTCGGTGAGTGCTTGTTGGCTTGGAGCTCCTTTCAGCGACGTAGGCCCTAATTCTTTGCCTTTAGTAGTGAGTTGCCAAAAGTGGCGAGAAGTCTCGGGAAGAGGGTCGCCTTTGCGCAATAACGTAGGCAGGGTGCTAAGCAATGCATCGCCAATTGGGTGTTGATAATAGTTAGCGGCCCACACAAATAAGTTAAACAATGATTCTGGTAGTAGTGGGGAGCAATCAAGTAATCGTCCAATAGGTTTTAGTTTTTTAATATCAAATTCGCTTGTTGTTCCGGTGCCGACGATTAACCCCGTCATCTCGCGTCGACCAAAGGTTACCAGCACTCGGCAGCCAACCTCGGCCTTAGCTTCTGGGTTATCTTTGAGCACATGTTCAGGTACCAGATAGTCAAATACACGCCGTAATGGAGAGGGCACCGCAATGCGGACAACTAAAGGTGCTAAATCAGACATAAAAAATTGAGAATTCCTTTTGTAACTACCGCGGTTTCTGCTAGAATCCGCGCTCTTTGGAAATGGCCTACCGTGCTTTACAAGAACTGACCTGTTTTAAGGCAGGATTTTATCAGTTTAAAGATGAAGTGGCGGTTCGTAACTTGGAGTATAAGATGAAAACTGAGATTCACCCAACCTATAACGAATTGGTTGCAACTTGCAGTTGTGGCAATATTATAAAAGTTGGCTCAACACGTGCCAACTCAATCCATTTAGACGTTTGCTCCTCTTGCCATCCGTTTTATACGGGCAAGCAGAAAGTTGCTGATGCAGGTGGTCGAATCGATCGCTTCAACAAGCGGTTTGGCGCTGCCAAAAAAGACGCTTAATCACCACCCAGAGCTTACTGTCAGTTTAAAAAATGCGGCGTAGAGAAAATCTATCGCCGCTTTTTTTTGTCTCAAGTATTGTTCGATTATTAATTCAAAAATAATACTAATACGATCTGTAAATCTAATATTGTCATGCAGATAGGCGCTAGGGTTTGTGCCAACTATGCTTTAGCTTTATTGCTATCTTTCCTACTGGTTTGTAATTGCATATTAGGCTTGACCATAACCTGGTGTCATCAACATCTCATCTTTTTCAGATGCGAAGATCCTGCGCTCTGTTGACTGCGCGTTGCAGGCCAATAAACATTACTAATATTAATTTCTTGATAGAGTAAAAGTGCTTTTAAATCAGTTTAATCTAAAATTTTAAGGACCTAAATCCGAGTACTCTTTTTATTTGGGTAAAAAAGTTACTGAATTTTTGTGGACTAGTTAACCAAAGGTTATAATAGTGGGACATCGTAATCTTGACTGAGGTAGTAACGTGCGCGGTATTTGGCTGTTTATCAAATTTCTTTTGATTCTTGCTGTCGCTATGGTTGGTGCATTCTTTGCCTTGGAAAATAGCCAGTCGTTGGGTGTTAACTTCATTTTAATAAACGGACCCACTATGAGCGTCGGTGTGTGGCTGCTTGTTTTTTTTGCCTCCGGTGCATTTTTGGGAATGTTAGCTAGTTCGGTGATGGTTCTTTCCTATCGACGAAAACTAACCAGAGTCTCAAAATAAGGGTCACTAAAAAATGATATCTGTTTCACCAAAAGTAATAGTGGCTCTAGATTATGATAATCAAGATGATGCCTTAGCGCTTGCTTCACAATTGGATCCAACCCAGTGTCGTTTAAAAGTGGGTAAAGAGCTATTTACTATCGCCGGGCCTGGGGTTGTTCAACGCCTTGTTAGCAGCGGGTTTGATGTTTTTTTAGATCTAAAATTTCATGATATACCTAATACGGTGGCTAAAGCGGTCGCTGCTGCTGCTGATTTGGGAGTATGGATGGCAAACGTTCACGCTTCTGGCGGTAGTCGTATGATGTGTGCCGCCAAAAAGGCGTTAGAGAAAAAAGGCAGTAACATGATGCTGATAGGGGTGACTGTGCTGACCAGCATGGACGATACAGACCTCGAAGAGATTGGTATCCAACGAAGCGCCAGTGATCAGGTTTTGCATTTGGCTCATTTAGCCAAAAGCGCCGGACTTGATGGTGTTGTTTGTTCCGCCCAAGAATCGTCAAGCCTAAAAGTCGCACTAGGGAAAAATTTTAAATTAGTTACACCAGGTATTCGCCTAGAAGGCAACGCGGCAGATGATCAACGACGAATTGTGACGCCAGTTGATGCCGTGGCAATGGGTAGCGATTATCTTGTCATTGGGCGACCTATTACGCAAGCGGCCGACCCTTTAAAAACCTTGTTAGACATTAATCAGTCGATTTAGTTAAATTCATCAACGAAGATTAATGTGCCCGCCTGATCGTAGATGCGAACATGATCGATATCAAAGGTATCTTCTTTAAAGTCAGGATCAATGATATTTTCAATAGCAAAGTTGAGTAGCAGATATTGCGGGCTGTCAAAGGGCCAAGTTGCATTATTTTTTAGGGCTGGGTTATAGGTATAATGATGCTTGCCATCAACCTCAAAAACTAATTTCTCAGCTGTCCAATCTAACGTGTAACTATGGAATTCAGATGATACCGTTGGTAGGTACTGCCCACCTAGGTTAACTGTACTTCCATGGCTTGATCTGGTGTGAATTGCGCTTTGTGCATAGTTTTGACTACTGCCCCAATGCTCCATGATGTCAATTTCACCACAGTCAGGCCAAGATTGATTACCAAAACCTTGAGTTTCAAAGTAGGCACCTGCTTCGGAGATATTTTTGGGCAACATCCATATAGCCGGCCAGGTTCCATGGCCTTTAGGTAGTTTAGCTCGCACTTCCACTCGGCCATAGGTAAATGCGAATTTAGAATTTAGCCTAGCAGAGGTGTATTTTTTCACCACACCCTGATCTTTGAAGGTCTCTTTTTTGGCTTTTATTTTTAACATGCCATTGCTGACATAGGCGTTTTCTAAGCGGTTCGTATAATGCTGCTGTTCTTGGTTATGCCAACTATTTTCATTGGGAAGTAATGTTTGATGAAACCATTTACTCCCATCAACAGGTGAGGGAGTATGAAGAGTTGCTGTATTTGCCATAGGCGTCAGGGAGCTTAGTTGTAAGACAATAAATGCCTTTTCAATAATATTTTTAAGGTCAGTCATTCTTTAAGTACCTTATTGAGCGCTAAATTTAATCCAATTTAAATTCCACTCATTACCCAAAGCATTCAATCTCAACGTCTGCTCTCCTGCACTTAACTCTGCAGTTGCGGAGTTGGTTACCCACGACTGCCAGCCACCGGTATTAGGAACAGATTGTGTATCTATCTGAACACCATTAATTAGCGTGTTGAACCCATCACTTCCATTTTGACTCGCTAGCCGGTATTCAATAAGGTATGTACCTGCACTGGCCACATCTACCGAGTATTCTACCCAGTCACCCGTATCAATATAGCCAATATTAGATCCACCATCAGTATCTGTGGTTGTCTCTAACTGTATTCCTGACATGTCGGTATAGTTTTCTGCTTCTATTAATCCCGGGACTGGGTACGTAGAGCCAGATTGGCCACTCGTACTGCCATTCTCATCTTGGAAGACCCTAACGTAATCAACTAACATACGTTGAGGAAATACAGTTGATGTATTCGGGCTACCTGGCCATTCACCGCCTATGGCGAGATTGAATATTAAGAAAAACTCTTTTTGGAATGCTTCTAGAGATACTGAGTTATCTATCGACATAATGTGATACTGCACATCATCGATATACCACTTAATTCTGTTACTGTCCCAAATGAGACTATAAACATGGAAGTTATTAGATAGATTTTCAGGCATTAATTTTGGATTACCAGAGCTTTTTGGTGAGTAGGAAGTGTTTAGCCCGCCAGCATTCCAATGCGCAGTGCCGACCACGCGGTTATCTTTTCCGCTGCCACCGCCGACCATTTCCATAATGTCGACTTCTCCACAGTAGGGCCAGCTGACCTCGTTAATATTTTTACCTAGCATCCAAAGAGCAGGCCATATTCCTTGCCCTTCAGGCATCCGGGCTCGAATATCGATACGCCCATACTGAAAGTTTTGCTTTCCTTGAGTCTTTATTCGAGACGAGGTGTAATTTCGACCACCAAAAGTTTCTTGCTCTGCTCGAATCACCAACAAACCATCTTTTAAATACAAATTTCGGTTAGTATAATATTGGAGTTCATTATTGCCCCAACCATTGCTGCCGGTGCCGATATCATAATTCCAGTTGTTGGTGTTAAGTTCACTACCGCTAAATTCGTCAGACCACGTCAAACTATAACCATCATATGTCTCCGGAGATTCATAGCCACTGTAAGGTGGTATTATCCAGCCGTCATCGCCGCCCTTCGGCTCCTCCGGGTTTGTACCGCCGTCAGTATCTTCCCAGCGAACATTATCTAGCTGAAAAATAGTGTTGGTATATTGACTGGCCCAAATAACAAGACCGGTGTCGATAGTCTCTAATATAAGACCTTGATTGACTAGCTCGTCTACATTCACTGAAATTGTTTCCCAGCCATTGTAGCCTTTAGCGCCTAAGGTTTTGTCTCCAGAACTACAAGGGTATACGCAATCAATCTTTATTGTGTAGCTACTATTGCCACTGATAGTTTTAATGTCGAAGAGTATTTTGCCACCAGCATAGAGGGACAAGTTTGTTGGCGTTGCAGTCTTAAAATATAAAATTGCCTGTTCCCCAGCGGAACTATGTTCAACCTGAAGAACACTCCCTCGATCAGAATCCTCTACGATCTCCCAAGCAATGTTAGGGCAGTCGGCACCACCGTCATTTGCACAAGTTGACCAATCAATGCTCGAATCAGCGGCATTAATACCCTCGTCCCAAGTTGGATCAACTTCACCTTTACTGAAAACATTTAATGTAACTTCATTAGAAGGAACCGTTACTGCTCGCGTCTCAGTGGCTACGTTACCTGCATTATCAGTAGCGGTATAAGTGAGGGTGTAAGTCCCTGCAGTAGCTGTATCAACAGAACCGGTCGTCACCACCGTAACGGATCCATCCACCGTATCTGTGGCTGTTGCTCCGGCATCGCTATAGGTAGCGCCCTGTTCGATGTCTAAGGCGGCATCGCCCGCTAAGGTAATCACCGGTACTGTAGTGTCAGCCACAGTCACTATGCGGTTTAAAATGCGAGAAACATTACCCTCACTATCAGTAGTCGAGTAACTTAAGGTGTAAACGCCAGCCGTATCAGAATCAACCGACCCTGCAACCGTTACCGTGACGGAACCATCAATAAAATCTTTGGCCGTCGCGCCAGCATCAACATAACGGGTTGCCTGCTCATGGTTAATGGTGGCACTGCCATTGAGCGTTATGTAGGGAGCCTGTGGCATTAGAGTACTCAGATAGGTCTCTAAAGCAGCGCTATCGGTTAAAGTCGCTCCACCACCAATAACCCCTGTAGTTAAGGTATCTCCATCTAAACCAAATAGGTATCTCAGCAGCAGCAACCCATCAGTCAATGCATCAACTTCACCATTGCCATCAATATCACCTGAACTGGTATAAACGGTGGCTAATTCTTGTTCTATATCTGACGCGGTGGTGTATTGAGCATCGCTAGCGACAACGCCACTAATTAGTGCGTCTCCGGTCAATCCAAAAGCATAGCGTAAAAACAATAGACCATCGGTTAACGCATCCGCTCGACCATCACCATCAATGTCCCAATCACCAGAAGCTACTGCTGTACTAGACATCATCGAGTATGAACTGGCGCTATCATCTGGATCAGAGGATGAAGATGCTCCTGCACTCAATACGATGAATGCACACAAGCAGAAAGAGAGAATCCCAGTCTTGTTCGTGAAATGCTGATAGAAGTTCATAACAGTCCGTTTGTAATTTTTTACTAAAGTTCAAAGACGCAAAGTCTAATAGGTAATTTGAATGAATACTTGTTTATGGTAAATGTTTTTTCACTAAATAAGCCAAAGAGTGTCAGTAGAGCGATAAGAGGGAGAATAAATATAGTTTCTTTTCACACAACACCAAGCATGTTTAGTGTTATTTGTGTTCTAAGGTGCACCTCGGTAGAGTTACAAAGGTTAAATCTTCGAATATAAGTTAGGCTCTTTTGATGTTCACAACGAATGGAGTAAATGGATGCTAGTGACTAAAACTCGCCGTCTAATACTTTTAATTAGTTTTCTTTTTGCTCCCTTAGTCCATGCAGATTATGAGCTAGTGATAGCTAATGGTCGTGTTATTGATCCTGAGACTAATTTTGATGATGTTCGGCATATAGGAATAACTGGCGGTTCTATTAAACGTATTTCATTGGAACCGTTGGTAGGTGACAAGATTATTAATGCGAAAGGGCTGGTTGTCGCTCCAGGCTTTATAGATATTCATAGCCACACACCCACCAAACTGGGACAGCGCATGAATTTACTGGATGGCGTCACGACTCAGCTGGACATGGAGGCAGGCTCTTTCCCCATTAGCTTTTTTGGGCAAGATTATAAAGACGGCGCGCTATTAAACTATGGCACTTCGGTGGCCCATTATGCAGTGAGGTCAAGGGTCATGGAAAACCTAAAGACAGAATACCTTTTTGGTAGCACTGATCCGTTTCGTATGGATGGAAAATCTTGGACAACGCCAGCCAATAAAGAGCAAATTCAAGCCATGCGAGTAATGATAAACCAGGGTATCGACGAGGGTGGTTTGGGCATTGGGGTGTTACTCGATTATCTTACTTCAGCAGTGTCAGAGGATGAATTACGTATGCTTTTTGAGGTGGCCGGCGATAGGCAGGTGCCGATCCATGTTCATGTTCGCCGCGGTTATACGGGCGATAACGCGGGTTTGATCGAAGTCATTAACCTAGCAAAAGAAACTAATGCGCCGCTATTTGTGGTGCATATCACTCATAACGCTATGGGTAGAGTGGGTGAATGGTTGGAGATGATTGACAGAGCGAATCAAGCTGGCGCTAATATTGCTACCGAAACTCTTTCCTATGCTGCTGGCGGCACCAGCATCTCGGCCGATGTGTTTCGACACCGCGATTGGCAGGGTATGTTTGATATTACCTATGAAGATGTTCAATGGATCGCTACGGGCGAATGGCTGACTAAAGAAACTTGGGAAAAGTATTCAAGAGAACAACCTGGAGGTTCGGTTAATCATCACTATATCAAAGAAGAATGGATGAAAACGGCCTTGCAGTGGCCGCGAATGATGGTCGCAACCGATGCCTTGCCAGCTGTTAATTTGAGTATTAAAACGAACCCTAATGTTGCCGGCACTTTCTCTCGAGTATTGGGTCATTACGTTCGTGATACCAAGCTATTAACCCTGTCAGACGGATTGGCCCGAATGAGCCTCTATCAAGCACAGTGGTTATCCCAAGCATCGACTGATTTTGATAAAAAAGGGCGCATTCAGCAGGGGGCCGATGCCGACATTATTATTTTTGATCCAACCACCGTGCAAGCTAATGCAGTTTATGGCGACCCTTATCTGCGTCCCACTGGCATTCCTTATGTGATTGTTGGTGGTCAATTGGTGGTTAGTAATGGTGAGCTCGTTGAAGGAGCATATCCGGGTCAGCGAATTTTAGGAGATGGGTGAGTCAGCTTAGGCTTTATCAGACGGATACGGTTTCTTAAGCTGTTACAATTAAATCTCAATTAGGGGCTGATAAAGGCCTTGTTTTGCTACAATGGCGTCTTTGAGGATTGCCGGTAACAAGCCCCACGTTAGGAATTTTGATGTCAGATAAATATCTCACCTGCGCGCTGTACAAATTTGTGTCGTTACCTGATTTTGAAGATCTTCAGGCACCGTTGCAAAAGCTCATGTCTGATTGCAATGTGTTTGGTACCTTATTGCTTGCAGGGGAAGGTATCAATGGCACTATTTCTGGGTTACCCAATGACGTGCAATCGGTGCTTACATGGTTAGAGCAGCAACCAGAGCTGTCCAATATCGATCAGAAGAACTCTTTTCATAGTGAAATTCCATTCTATCGTTCTAAGGTGAAGCTAAAGAAAGAGATTGTCACTATGGGTGTTGAGGGCATAGATCCTAAACAGGTCGTCGGAACTTACGTTAAACCTAGTGAATGGAACGCGCTTATTTCTGATCCAGATGTAGTGGTTGTAGATACGCGTAATGATTATGAAGTTGAGATCGGTACTTTTAAAAATGCCATTGATCCACAGACAAAAACCTTCCGTGATTTTCCGGCCTGGGCTAAGAAAAATCTTGATAAAGAAAAACATAAAAAGGTAGCTATGTTTTGTACTGGTGGTATTCGTTGTGAGAAGTCCACGGCGTACATGAAAGAGCAGGGCTTTGAAGAGGTTTATCACCTTGAGGGCGGGATTCTTAAATATTTAGAAGAAGTACCCAAAGACCAAACACTATGGCAAGGTGAGTGTTTCGTGTTTGACAATCGGGTTGCAGTAGATCATGAACTCAAGCGCGGTTCTTATGATCAGTGCCATGCTTGTCGAATGCCAATTACGGATCAAGAAAAAAGTTCTGAGTACTATAAGCAAGGCTTGTCCTGTCATCATTGCCACGATGTCGTAGCAGAAGACCGTAAGCAGCGTTTTGCCGAGCGGCAAAAACAGGTAGAGTTAGCTAAAGGTCGAGGAGAAGAGCATATTGGCAGCGCGGCCTTTGACGCTACAGAGCGCCGCCGTGCCGCCAAAAAAGCTCTAAAAAATCAAAGTAAGGGCTAAAACTTATCCCGCGTTGAGCAACAGGAAACCAATCGATGCATGAACTAGAGCGGTGGCATGCGCAAGTAATAGAGGAGATTATTGACCCTGAACGGCCAATTTTTGATCCCCATCATCACCTCTGGCGGGCGGATATGCCTTATGAAATAGGTGACCTGTGGGCCGACACTCAAACTGGACACAACATTGTTGGCACGGTATTTATCGAATGCGGGGCTGAATATAGAACGGAAGGTCCACGGCATTTAAGGCCTGTAGGTGAGACTGAGTTTGTAAGAGCACAGGCAGAACAGTCGCAAAAAGGGACAAAGCCAGGAAAACCGCCGATCTTAGGGATGGTTTGTCATGCTGATCTAACTCTTGGCGCACAGGTTGATGAGGTTTTACAGGCCCATGCCGCTGCCGCTGGGGGTTTATTGCGGGGGATTCGTCACTCAACTGCTTTTTACCCAGATCCACCCGCAGTAGATAGATATGCGGGCAGAATTGAAAAATTAATGATGCGAGATGATTTCCGCGAAGGCTTTGCCAGGCTGGCGCCTTTGAATCTCACCTTTGATGCCTGGTTGTTGCACAGTCAGATAACCGAGCTCACTGACCTAGCCCGAGCTTTTCCAGAGACCACCATTGTTTTTGATCATTTTGGCGGCCCCCTTGGTATTGGTCCTTATGTAGGTAAACAGGCAGAGCTCTTTCCGCAGTGGAAAGCTGACGTTAAGGAGCTCGCTCAATGTCCAAACGTTGTGGCTAAATTAGGTGGCTTGGCAATGGAAATTAATGGTTGGGGATGGAATGGACGCGATTTACCCGCTAATTCAGATGAAATTGTCGCGGTCCATAGAGGTTATTACCTACATGCCATCGACTGTTTTGGGCCAGACCGATGCATGTTCGAAAGTAATTTCCCTGTCGATAAACTATCTGTTTCTTACGCGGTAATTTGGAACGCTTTTAAAAAAATGACAGTAGACTTCAACGAAGGCGAAAAAGATACTATGTTTCGCGGCACAGCAACCCGTATATATAGGCCATAGGTACGTTAAGGTGCTAATTACATGCGCTGATAGGTTTGGGTTACTTCAACGTCATTTGTCATAAAGGTTTGGCTAAAATGGTTATCATCTATGAGCGTCAGTTTTAATCTATGCTGAGTACCTGCGTAACCTTCAAGTGAACTAGTCATGCCAGTCTCAGTGGCACTGCCGTCATCATTAACTTCAATGGTACCAAAGCCAAAATGCTTTTGCGTTTCACCATTTATTAAAGATCGTTGTAACCAAATAAAGTGGCCGCCGCCAATCATTTTGGTTTCGACAAAATCATTTGAGGTGACATTCTTGGCATTTCGGTTTTGCAACTGCCAAAGGCCATCAAATATCCAGCTTTTAGTCGACGCAGTATTCCACGTCTCGATCATATCTAATGATCGGCCATCATCGTATTTCAGGCCCATAATGGTTTGCACAAAACCGCCGTCGGTCTGCTCAATTGCTACGTCAAAACTATGACCTTCCACCGGACCATCATGATTTACTGTGGGTACCTCAACCATCACTCCGTTTCGCCAAGTGGCAATACCCGCGCCAACATCGATTCCAGACTCTGCGTTCATAAAGGCGAACATAAAGCGATTTTTGGTGTAGATCTTTATTTGGTCGCGCAGTAGCAAGCTGACCTCACCATTCTCAGTTACTTTCACATCTTTTAGACGATATGCCCCGTCCGGTAGGGCGGGTATTCCTGCCTCAGGGGTTACGGTCGTTTCTTTGACGCCGCAAGCAGTGGCCATTAGTCCAGCCAAAGACAGCGATAGAAGTTTTGGATTCATTGTTGACCCTGAGACAGTAAAAAACCATTAGTAGTGCCTTAAACGGTAGCACATGAATTTACAGGTCGATTAACACCTTGAGCCAGTTGACCGCAAAAAAAATGGCTTTTGTCGAATTGAATAATAATTGACTTAGTTCTATCGAAGAAGTGACTGCAATTTAACCTGGGTTTTAGCATTTCCCACGAGTGGCCAAGCTCAAATCTGAGCGCTTCTTCTCATCAATATTTGCCAAAAACAAAAAACCCCACTTCAAGAGCGGGGTTTTAGTGTTTGGTACCAGTGCAGAAGCCTATGGAGGTGTCAGGTTTGTAGTTGTGGAGGTTAAAGTCAGAACGATTGTAGCCTTCAGCATAGGTGGCAGAGGCTACATAAAGAAGTATCAAATCTAATGGAAGTTTAATCACAGTCCGTCACACAATGAACTAATACTGCTTAAACTGTAAGCTGAAATTTTTACTTAGGCAAAATAACTGCATCGATCACGTGAATTACACCATTACTTGCTTTTATATCTGTTGTAACAGCTTGTGCACCGTCTACATAGACTTTACCATCTTTCACTTCAATGCTGACGGCCTGACCTTGTACCGTTTCTGCACTAGTTAACTTAACTACATCTGCTGCCATTACTTTACCTGCAACTACGTGGTAGGTAAGTACATTTGCTAGCGCTGCTTTATCAGCCAATAAAGCGTTTAATGTGTCTGTTGGCACTTTTGCAAAAGCTGCATCTGTTGGGGCGAAGACTGTAAATGGCCCTTCTCCTTTAAGTGTTTCAACTAAACCTGCTGCTTTCACTGCAGTCACTAGCGTATTGAAATCACCCGCTGCTACCGCAGTATCAACGATATCTTCTTTCATACCATGATGACCTGCCGCAGCAAACATAGATAATGCTAAGGTAAATAAGCCGACGGTCATTGCCTGTGTTATTTTATACATATGCTAATAGCCTCATATAATTTAATGATATTGATAAACCTCATTCAGCAGTAATTGATTCTTGACTGAATGAGTCCATAGTTCGTACGCTTGCTTTGTAAAATTAGATCTAATGAGTGCCCTAAAAATATACGCGATGAACTAAGCGGATGCATGATCCACAAGACGGCTTAATCTTCAAATTAGCTTCTGATGTATCTGTGCAGGAACAGTAATAATTACAAGGATTCAGCAGAGGCCCCCGCCCCTATAAAGATTGTCAGCGTGACGGGAAATGTGACAGGAATTGACTAGATAAGAACTAAAAAGCCCCTGTAGTCTAGTGCTTACAAGGGCTTAAAAGTATACGTGGTACCAGTGGCCGGACTCGAACCGGCACGCTTTTAAGGGCGCGGGATTTTGAATCCCGTGTGTCTACCAATTCCACCACACTGGCATTCTCTATCTGCACGTACTGCAGTAGGGCGGCGATTATAGCAGTGATCAATAGTGGGTCAACAGATTTAACCATGACTAAGTAATGAAAGCGATTTAGAGGGTTTTTCTATTAATTATTTGGCGCTTTAAGCGTAATTTCTATACCCTTGGAACCTACTCTTTTAAGCCTTTAAGTTTTTGTTATGCGCCGTGACCATTTTCGTTTTGAATTACCCAATGAGTTGATTGCCCGTCGGCCTGCTGAAGATAGGCAGGGTAGTCGCATGCTATTTCTGGATTCAGTTAGTGACGACATAAAACATCAGCAGTTTAGTGATTTTTTATCGCATGTTAAACGGGGCGATTTAATTGTATTCAATAATACCAAGGTGATAGCTGCAAGGTTATATGGGAATAAGGCCAGTGGAGGTAAGGTAGAGGTGCTGGTAGAGCGGTTAATTGATGCTTATTCGGTGCAGGCCCATGTGCGTGCCAGTAAATCTCCGAAGACAGGTAACCAGATCATGTTTCCCGAAGGTTTCTCGGCAGAGATGACTGGTAGAGATGATGATTTATTTACCTTAGTTTTTAATAATCCGGTACTGGAGGTTTTAGAGACTATTGGCCATATGCCGCTGCCGCCTTATATTGACCGCAGTGATACTGATGAGGATAAGACTCGCTATCAAACGGTCTACGCTGATCAATTGGGTGCGGTGGCTGCGCCGACGGCGGGACTGCATTTTGACGAGAAAATGCTCGAGGATATTCAGGCCAAGGGTGCTTCGGTCGCTTTTGTAACCTTGCACGTTGGAGCCGGGACTTTTCAGCCTGTGCGTGTTGATAATATCACTGACCATAAGATGCACTCAGAGTGGTTGCAGGTTAGCCAAGAAATCTGTGATCAGGTCATCAAAACTAAGACTGATGGTGGTCGAGTAATTGCGGTGGGTACTACCAGTGTGCGCTGTTTGGAAACTGCGTCGAGAAGTGGCCAGATTGCTCCCTTTGAGGGGGATACTAATATTTTTATATATCCTGGCTATCGGTTTAACGTGGTTGATGGCCTGCTCACTAATTTTCATCTATCTGAATCAACCTTATTGATGTTAGTCAGCGCATTTTCAGGATATCACTCTATAATGGCGGCTTATCGAGAGGCGGTGTCAGAACGATATCGTTTCTTTAGCTATGGCGATGCTATGTTTTTGTTACACAACCCGAATGCCGATCAGGATATACCCGAATGAGCCGCGAATGCTTTATGCAATTTAATGTCTCCGCCACCGATGGAAAAGCTCGCCGTGGTGAGATGACGTTTCCGCGAGGCACCGTGCAAACACCTGCGTTTATGCCCGTTGGCACCTACGGCACGGTGAAGGGTATGTTACCCCGTGACATTGTAGAGATTGGAGCTGAGATGATTCTTGGCAATACCTTTCATCTCATGCTGAGACCTGGTACTGAGGTTATTAAGGAGCATGGTGACCTGCATGATTTCACCCAATGGCATGGGCCGATTCTCACAGACTCTGGCGGTTTTCAGGTCTTTAGCTTGGGTGATATGCGCAAAATTACTGAGGAGGGGGTGAAGTTTCAATCGCCGATTGATGGAAGTCCTGTGTTTATCGATCCTGAAACCTCTATACAGGTTCAGGCCGATTTGGGCAGTGATGTAGTAATGATATTCGATGAATGCACCCCATACCCCGCTACTGAAAAAGAGGCTGACGACTCTATGCAGTTGTCATTGCGCTGGGCGAAACGTAGCAAAGATGCCCATGGTGATAATCCATCTGCTTTGTTTGGTATTGTTCAGGGTGGAATGTATGAGTCGTTGAGAGATGAGTCATTGGCAGGTTTGGTTGATATTGGCTTTGATGGCTATGCCATTGGTGGCCTTTCGGTGGGAGAGCCAAAAGATGACATGGTTCGGATACTGGACCACTTGGCTGACACCATGCCCGCGGACCGGCCTCGATATTTAATGGGGGTGGGTAAACCCGCTGATCTCGTCGAGGGTGTGCGTCGCGGCATCGATATGTTCGACTGTGTGATGCCTACACGCAATGCCCGCAATGGTCATTTGTTTACCAGTACAGGGATAGTCAAAATTCGTAATGCGCGGCATCGTCATGACACTGGACCGCTGGATAAAGACTGTGATTGTTATACCTGCGCTAACTTTAGTCGGGGTTATTTACATCATTTGGAAAAGTGTGGAGAGATGCTTAGCGCCCAGCTCAATACCATCCATAATTTACGGTATTATCAAACGCTCATGACTGGCTTGCGAGATGCGATTGCCGAAGGGGAATTGGATGCCTTTGCCGATAAGTTTTATCGTAAACAGGCTATTGGGGATAAGGGGGGTTTAAATCCCTGATTCTGCCCCTATTTAGTAAGGAATGTCGCTATAATGCGCCCCAAGAATAAAAGGACAGATTAACCCATGTTAAACAAGTTTCCTCTGTGGAAGAATATATTGATTCTTCTGGTGATTGCTTTTGGCTTTATCTACGCCACACCTAATTTCTATCCGCCAGATCCGGCTATTCAGTTGTCGGGTCAAAGTGGGGCCATGGTGATTGATGACAGTGTGTTGCAAAAAGTAGAGGGAGCATTGGACGAAGCGGGTATTGACTATTTTGACGGTCAAGCTGATGGCGAGAGCTTGCTGGTTCGACTACAAGATATTAATTTGCAGTTGCGAGCTAAAGAGGTCATTCAGGCCGAGATGGGTGGGGAGTATATTGTTGCCCTTAATTTGGCGCCAACTACGCCTGACTGGCTAAGTAGTTTGGGTGGCCGACCAATGAAACTTGGTCTTGATTTAAGTGGCGGTGTGCATTTTTTGCTGGAGGTTGATTTAGCTTCAGCTGTCGCGGTTCGTCTCGAAGGTGACTTGCAAGAGATCAAAACTGTACTGCGTGAAGAGCGGATTCGCTATCGTAGCTTTGAGCTCAAGGGAAACCAGATAATTGGTCAGTTTCGCGATATTGAGCAGGTAAAAAAAGCGACGGCTTTAATACGTAATAGCTACCGCGATCTTTTACCTCAGACAAAACCAGGTCAAAATCCTTTATCGCTGGTACTAAACCTTAGCATTGCAGCGACTAGCATTATCGAAGACAGTGCCATCAAACAAAACCTTACGTCATTGCGCAATCGGGTTAACGAATTGGGCGTGTCTGAACCTTTAGTTTCGCGTCAGGGAAAAAACCGCATTGTGGTTGAGCTTCCTGGTGTCCAGGATACGGCTGAAGCCAAAAGAATTATCGGGAAAACAGCTAATTTAGAATTTCGGTTTGAGGCTCAAGGTAAGAGTGGTGAACGGTTTGAATTCAAAACGCCTAGAGGACAAGGTCCAGAAGCGGAATTAGAAAAGAAAGCTATTATCACTGGCGAAAATGTCACCGATGCACAGCCTAGTTTTGATCAAAATGGTCGCCCTCAGGTGAGTATAACGCTGGATGCCAAAGGCGGATGGCAAATGGGCCATGCGACCCGGGACAATGTTGGCCGTCGCTTGGGCGTGCTGTTTATTGAATATAAAACGAAGCTTGAGAAAACGGTCGATGAGAACGGTGAATTGGTTATTACCCCGGTGCCTTATATCGAACAACACGTGATTAGCTTGGCTACTGTTCAGTCTCAGTTGGGCAAACAGTTTGTGATCACCGGGCTTGAACAGCGAGAATCCTCAGAATTAGCATTATTGCTGCGAGCTGGAGCATTGGCCGCGCCTATGTATATCGTCGAAGAACGCACTATTGGGCCCTCTCTAGGCGCTGATAATATTAATTTAGGAGTAAAGTCAGTCACCGTTGGTATGGCCATGGTACTGCTGTTTATGGTGGTGATTTATAGAGCTTTCGGGTTAGCGGCGAATGTGGCTCTGACCATGAACTTGCTGCTGTTGGTAGCATTTATGTCCCTCTTAGGCGCGACGCTAACGCTGCCGGGTATTGCTGGCATCGTACTTACCGTGGGTATGGCGGTAGACGCCAACGTATTGATTTTTTCACGGATTCGCGAAGAACGTAATAGTGGTGCCACTGTGCAGGGTTCAATTAGTGCTGGTTATGACCGCGCTTTTGTATCCATTCTAGATGCTAACATCACGACATTAATTGTTGCCTTGATTTTGTTCTTGATTGGATCAGGTCCTGTGCAAGGATTTGCGGTGACCTTATCGATTGGTATCTTGACGTCGATGTTCACATCGATCGTAATGACTCGCGGATTGGTTAATCTGGTGGTCGGTGGCCGCAAAATCGAAACATTGTGGATTTAGGGAGAAGGCTATGACTGAACTAAAAGTGTACAACTTTATGGGCATACGCAAGTATGCGGTTATCTTCTCAGCAATTTTACTGTCGGTGTCCGCTTGGTCTCTTTACACTCAAGGGTTGGCTCTAGGCTTGGATTTTTCTGGAGGCACTCAAATAGAGGTGGGATATGAGCAACCCGCTAATGTTGGTGAGTTAAGAGAAAAACTATCAGCCGCAGGCTTTGATAACCCTGTAGTAGTGCATTTTGGCTCTGAGACTGACGTATTAATTCGTCTGCAGGGTGAGCCTGACCAAAAGCTTGCAGAACAGATCGTTGAAGTCCTAAAGGGCGATGACCAACAGATTGAGTTACGCAGAGTAGATTACGTTGGGCCCCAAATCGGCGAAGAATTACGTGAAGACGGAGGCCTTGGAATGTTAACCGCCTTGGCGGTGGTTATGCTTTATGTGGCGATTCGTTTTCAATTGAAATTCTCAATCGCAGCCGTACTAGCTTTGATTCACGATGTGATAATTACGCTAGGTATTTTCTCCTTAGCGCGCTTTGAGTTTGACCTGACGGTATTGGCTGCGGTGTTGGCCGTAGTGGGGTATTCACTTAACGACACCATTGTAGTGTCCGATCGAATTCGAGAGAATTTCCGTAAGATTCGCAAAGCAACAGCGATAGAAGTCATTAATGAATCGCTATCACAAACACTTTGGCGAACCATTAACACCTCAGTGACGACAATGTTGGTATTGTTGGCTTTGTTCTTTATCGGCGGTGAGTTGATCCACAATTTTGCTATTGCGTTAATGATAGGCGTTGGTATCGGAACTTACTCGTCAATTTATGTGGCGGCAACGGTTATGTTGGGTTTGAATGTGGACCGTGAAGACCTTCTGGAGCAAGTTGAAGGCGAGCTTGTCGACGATCTTCCCTAGGGCGATAAAGCAAATATACCGAAGGCTCTCACACCTATATTGAGGGCCTTTTTTTTATAAAGCTCTGAAAATAATCAAAAATATCTTGAGGATAACTTTGTCTGGCAGACCTCCATTGGTCATTGGTCTCAAGATTAATCGGCTCACCCTGTAGGTCCAAAATGAAAACCCGGGGAATGCCCTCTTGAGATGGCATACCCAAGTATTTGATGAGATCCATATTGATATCATACTCACCCAAATCTACGCGAATGACTTCATAGTGTTTGGCTATAAATTGCGCAACCGATGGCAACTGCATTATGGCCTCTAGACATTGAGCGTCAGCACACCAATTTGCGCCCAAAATAACCATTGGTAGTTTTTCTTGATTTAGCGAAGCTGAGATAAATTTTTCCAGCTGAGCATTGCTAACCTCAGTCCCATTGTAGGGGCAGGGCATCGTTGCTGGCATTTGATCTAGCGCATTTAATCGAATCATACTGACTCGTCCCACCATGGGTAGAAGGGAGGCATATCAGTAGACGCTTTTTCAGTAAACTGGGGTGCGCGCTTTTCAAGAAATGAATTGACACCTTCTTTTCCACTGGTCTTGCTGGCATAGAAAACGGCTAAAGAATCTACCTCATGAGCCTTAACTGGATGATCTTGCGCGCTATTTCGATAAATCATTTGCCGCGTTAATGCCATGGAAACTTGACTAAAATTAACCATTCGAGCGGCCAGCGCATAGGCTTCATTGAGTAATTCTTCAGGCGCATAAACAGCTTTCACAAAGCGCTCTTTAAGTAAGGTTTCAGCGGTCAATATCTCTGCGGTATAGCACCATTCAAGTGCTGTTTGGATTCCCACTAAGCGGGGTAAAAACCAGCTTGAGCATGCTTCTGGGGTAATACCTATCTTATTAAAGACAAAACCCACTTTGGCTTTTTCTGAGGCCAAGCGAATATCCATAGCACAGGCCATGGTGGCGCCAATCCCCACCGCGGCACCATTTATCGCACCAATAATTGGCTTTTTGCAGTTGTACATAGCTAATACCACAAGGCCCCCAGAGTCACGCACACCATTCGCAATCTCATCCTCATGGGCACGCTCACGCATATCTTGGATGGTTGGCTTTAAATGCTCACTCAGACCAAATACGTTACCTGTAGTATTTAAGTCCATTCCCGCGCAGAACGCGCGCCCAGCGCCGGTCACCACGATGGCACCGACTTCATCATCATCACTAGCTCGATTAAATGCGTCAGTCAGTTCATGGCTCATCTCAACAGTGAATGCATTTAGTTGCTCGGGGCGTGATAGTGTCAGGGTTAATATGGAATTCTCAGTGGTGTAATCAATCGTTTTGTAGGTCATGGTCGCCTCGGTCGTAATATAAGTATTTGCGACCTGCAGTATATCGCCCGATCAATGCAACTTTAAGCTCTATTTGTACTATTGAGTAAAACTTAATCTAGGCACTGTTTTGTGTGCCTATCCCGCCTAGGGTATGCTTTCGGTTCTTAATTTGTCATATACTATTTCAGAAGACAAACGATCAGGCTGTTACTCAATGTTAAAAAAATTATTTACAAATCACGATCACGCTAAACAACCGAAGTTCTATAATCATGCAGGCGTCACTAAAGAACAGCTTGATGCTCATTGGATGCCTTTTTCTGGAAATCGAGAATTTAAACAAAATCCACGTATGATCGTTGCCGCTGAGGGTAGTTACATTACTGCGGCTGATGGGAGGCAAGTCTTCGACGGCTTGTCTGGCCTTTGGACTACAGGATTGGGTCACTGCCGGCCAGAGATCAGTAAGGCTATTTCCGAACAAGCGTCCACCCTCGATTTTTTCCCGGGCTTTCAATATGGACATCCAAAGTCCTTTGAACTGGCTGAACGTATTACCCAATTTATGCCAAAAGGACTCAACCGCGTGTTTTACACTGGGTCTGGCTCCGAAAGTGCTGACACTTCCCTCAAGATGGCGAGAGCGTACTGGCGCAAGAAAGGAATGGCGTCTAAAACGCGATTGATTGGTCGAGCTAAAGGTTATCATGGAGTGAACTTTGGCGGCATTAGTGTCGGTGGTATTGTGGGTAATCGCGCTACCTTTGGTCAGACCCTTGAGTCTGATCATCTGGCCCATACCATGCTGCCAGAGAACGTATTTAGTAAAGGTATGCCAGAGCATGGCGCTTATCTGGCAGATGAGCTATTAGCAATGATTGCGCTGCATGATGCGAGTAACATTGCAGCGGTTATAGTTGAGCCTATGGCTGGATCTGCAGGGGTAATACCACCGCCAGTGGGTTACTTAAAGAGACTTCGTGATATCTGTGATGAACATCAGATACTTCTTATTTTTGATGAAGTTATTACCGCTTTTGGTCGAGTCGGCGCTGCTACGGGTGCCGAAGAGTATGGTGTAGTGCCAGATATGATCAACGTCGCAAAACAGCTGACCAATGGCTCAGTGCCAATGGGGGCAGTTATTGCTAAACAAGAAATTCATGACACTTTCATGGAAGGCGGCGGTGCCGATTATATGATCGAGTTCCCTCATGGTTATACCTATTCAGGGCACCCATTGGCTTGTGCTGCTGGGCTGGCAACTCTAGACTTGCTTGAGAGAGAGCATAGCTTCGAACAGGTGGCGACTATGGCGCCGATATTAGAAAAGGCGATACACAGTTTGCGCGGCGCGAAGCATGTTGTTGATATCCGTAATTATGGATCAGCCGCCGGTGTTACCTTGGCGTCGCTCCCGGGTGAGCCTGCCAAACGACCTTTTGAGGCGGCTATGAAGTGCTGGGAGAAGGGTTTTTATGTGCGTTATGGCGCTGATACTCTCCAGTTAGGGTTGCCCTTTGCCAGTACAACTACGGAAATTGACTTGCTGATCAATGCCATGGGCGAGGCCATAAGCGAGATAGACTAGAAAGCCTTTGCAATGGAATTGCAGTAAAAATCGCTATGTTATTATTTAGATTCTGCCGATGAATCGCTGCTCTCAGATTCGGTATCTTCTAGGGTTTCTGCTTGCCACTTGTACATCTTTTTAATAAAGCAACGGTCTACTCCCGAGAAACCATCACTAACGATAATTTCATCGCCACGGGTCAAGCATGATGAACCCCGCGTTCTTGTCGCTATATTACTCATAGCTTTGGTAACATCGCAGAAACCCGATAATTCCAATTTATACTCATCTTTGACACCTTTAGTTAGAATAATGGAGTGTCGTTCGCCGTTGAATTCCTTCCAACCGTTAATAGAGCTTGCAAAGCAGATTCGCTTAACCTCATTACCTAGTTGAGAATTTGGCAGGCTGGGTTTGGGGTCCACTTGAGTAACGGTAGTCTGTGAGCAACCGATAATAGTCATCGCAAGAACTATAATCATAAAATTTCTAATCATTTGAGATCCTTGTGGAAAGTTAAGGTTAGTTATTAGTCAATCTTTTATAACTTAAATAAGGTGCCCTAGAGGTAATTCAGTTTTATAGCAAACGGGTTTCAGCGAAAAGCTACTCTTGACATGACTAATTCCCTCAAGCGGAGTAAGACGTTGATCAAGAAATTCCTGATAGCGTTGGAGGTCTGGAGTGATCACTCTGATCAGATAATCAAACTCTCCAGTCATCAAGTAGCACTCCATTACCTCAGGCCATGATTTTACTTGATTAGCAAAGCTGTCTAGCTCTTTCTTTAGATGGTGGTCGAGAGTAACTTGAATAAAAACAGTGACTGGCAGCCCGGCTTTATTAGGGTCTAGCAAAGTAACTCTTTTGTTAATATAGCCTTTCTCTTCAAGATTTTTTACCCGTCGTGAGCAAGGTGATGGTGACAGAAATACCTTTTCTGCGAGTTCAATATTTGGAATGGCGGCGTTGCCTTGCAGTATCGACAGGATTTTCCAATCCGTTGCATCTAAAGTATCTTGCGCCATTTTACTATTGCTCCCTAGCTATCCTTCGGTGTGATCTCACCGAATGTAATGAGTAATTATTTAACACCAAATATCCATAAAATGCTAATCAGTGATATTAATAGGGGGCTTGCAAAGTAATTTATAAGCTGTAGCGCAATTATTGTGCATATAAATTACCTACTGAGCAATAACTAGCATTATCGGCTCGAATTTCCTTTGTTTTTTGACAGGATTTTCCGTGACTTCTCATGGTAATTTATATGCTTACAAAGATAACTAAAATAGCTTTCAGAGGGGTATTGTTATGTCTAAATTTAGCGGTACGACAGGCACTCTTAGGTTTACTGAATCAACCGATCTATCGATCCCTACCCTGTCAATTTTAGACTCTGAGGGTGAGCTGAGAAAAGATGCTAAATTACCCGCAATAGACAAAGAGACCGCCCTAAAAATATATCGTGACATGACCTATATTCGTGTTCTTGATGAACGAATGCTGGCAGCTCAGCGGCAGGGACGACTTAGCTTTTATCTGACCTGCACTGGTGAAGAGGCTGCGGTTGTTGGATCTATCGCGGGGTTTACCGATCGCGATATGGTCATGGCTCAGTATCGGGAGCAGGCAGCTTTACGTTACCGCGGTTTCACCTCTGAACAGTTCATGAATCAACTCTTGAGTAATGATCTTGATTTAGGAAAGGGTCGTCAGATGCCAGTTCACTATGGCAGCAGAGCACTCAATTACATGACCATAAGTTCAACTTTGGCAACGCAAATACCACAAGCCGCTGGCTATGCCTATGGGCAAAAATTGTCAGGCAACGATGCCTGCACAGTTTGTTATTTTGGCGATGGCGCTGCCTCTGAAGGTGACTTTCACGCTGGCCTGAATATGGCGGCGGTACTTAACTGTCCAGTGGTGTTTGTAGTTAGAAACAATGGGTATGCTATTTCCACTCCCAGCTCTGAACAGTTTGCTGGTGATGGTATTGCCCCACGGGGTATTGGCTATGGTATTAAAACAATTAGAGTTGATGGCAATGATATCTTGGCAGTCTATGCGGCGGGGGTAGAAGCACGGAAGTTAGCGATCGATAGTAGTGGCCCGGTGATGATAGAAACGATGAGTTATCGTCTTGGTGCCCATTCCACTTCCGATGACCCAACAAGTTACCGAAATGCAGAAGAAGAGCAATTATGGGCGGAAAAAGACCCGATCCTTCGTATGAGAAAATGGCTTTTGGGTAAAAGTTGGTGGAGTGATCAACAAGATCATCAGTTAATAACTAATTATAAGAAAGAAATTTTGGATGCCTTAAAGGCACAAGAAAAGCGTCCCTCACCCTCTCTTAATGGTTTGATAACAGATGTTTATCAAACACCACCACAGCATTTAAGACAGCAGTACGCCGAATTACAACAGCATATCGACAAGTATCCTGATCATTATTTAGCTAATCCAGATAAGGCCAACGGCACTTATCCGTCAGCCTCAGTACAGCTTCCTTAGGGTAACAATCATGGCTCAGATTAATCTTTTACAAGCGGTGAACAGTGCGCTAGATACGGCAATGGATACAGACGATCGCGTTATCTGCTTGGGCGAGGATATTGGTAAATTTGGCGGCGTCTTTCGAGCGACCAGTGATTTGCAAGACAAGTATGGAAAAGCTAGGTGCTTTAATACGCCAATCACAGAGCAAGGGATAGTTGGGTTTTCAATTGGTTTGGCAGCTCAAGGATCGGTGCCAGTCGCTGAAATTCAGTTTGCTGATTATATCTTTCCAGCCTTTGATCAAATTGTGAATGAGGCGGCTAAATTTCGCTATCGCAGTGGTGATCAATTTAATTGTGGGGGTTTAACCATTCGCGCTCCCTATGGCGGTGGTATTTCGGGTGGCCTTTATCATTCCCAATCGCCCGAGGCCTATTTCTGTCATACACCAGGGCTTAAAGTAGTTATTCCCAGTACGGCATATCAGGCTAAAGGACTATTACTGGCCGCGATTAGGGACCCAGATCCAGTGATTTTCTTTGAGCCAAAAGCTATATATAGGGCCGAGGTCGGCGAGGTCCCAGAGACTGACTATGTTTTGCCCCTAGGTGTGGCCGAGGTAACGAGTAAGGGTTCTGATATCACTTTGGTCGGGTGGGGCGCCCAGATGCATCAGCTTCATCGGGCCGCGAAAATGGCCGCTAAGGATGGGATTTCCTGTGAGGTGATTGATTTGCGCACACTTCTACCTTGGGATGTCGATACGGTGGCTCAGTCTGTGGAAAAAACAGGACGTCTAATTATTAGTCATGAGGCACCTCGCACAGGCGGTTTTGCAGGTGAGGTTTCAGCCACTATTCAAGAATGCTGCTTTCTGTCATTAGAAGCACCCATTCTGCGCATTACCGGAATGGACACTCCGTTTCCTCTGGTGTTTGAGAAAGAATATATGCCGGACTATTTAAAGGTTTATGAAGCCATTAAGACAAGCGTTAACTTCTAATAACGGGCTAACCAAGAACTAGGAAACAGGCTATGAAAAAAGATTTTATTTTACCTGATATTGGTGAGGGCATTATCGAGTGCGAAGTGATCGAATGGAAGGTGAAAGAGGGCGACCTCATCGAGGAAGACCAAATTGTAGCTGATGTTAGCACTGACAAAGCTATTGTTGAAATTCCGTCGATGTACCCTGGGCGAGTCGTCAAGCTTTACTATGCTGCAGGTGATATCGCTAAGGTCCACTCGCCACTCTACTCCATTGAAGTTGAGGATGAACAGACGTCAGAAGTAGAGATCGAGCAGGAAACTATCGAGCCAAAGCTTGAGCTAGTAAAACAACAGCCGATTGCCAAGCATATCATCGATAATACCAAGGTACTAACGACACCGGCAGTACGTAAGTTGGCACGCCAAAATGATCTCGACCTTTCCAAAATTGCGGGGTCTGGAAAGCAAGGGCGCGTATTAAAAGAAGATGTGTTGAGGTATTTAGAGGAACCTTTGGCGCCGATTACCCCAGCGTTAGTTGCCGTGGCGAATGATCGTCGTGAACCCATTGTTGGGGTGCGCAAAATCATGGCGCGGCACATGACTGAATCGGTTTCCACTATTCCTCACTTTTCGTTTGTCGATGAAATAGATGTCACAGAGCTGATTAAACTAAAAGCCAGTTTGAAGGTGAGGTATGGTTCAGATGATCTTAAGATAACCCTGATGCCTTTACTGATGAAGACGCTTTCACTGTCCTTGCTAGCATTTCCTATTATTAATAGCCGCGTGGATAAGGGCTTTAGTGAAATAACCTATCTTGCTAGTCATAATGTTGGCATGGCCGTAGATGGTAAAACAGGCTTGTTAGTGCCTAATGTAAAGGATGTACAGCAGCGATCGATAGTCGAAATAGCCCAAGAAATAGGGCGTTTAACTGGGGCTGCGCGCTCCGGCATTATAAATCCCGCAGACTTAAAGGGTGGCACTGTTACGATTTCTAACATTGGTGCTATTGGTGGTATTTCAGCAGCACCCATCATCAATAAACCTGAAGTTGCCATTGTTGCTCTTGGTAAGATTCAAGGACTACCGCGGTTTGATGGTAATGGCCAGTTAGTTGAACGACAGATTATGACGGTAAGTTGGTCAGGCGATCATCGAGTTATTGATGGCGCCACTATCGCCCGTTTCAATAACCATTGGAAAGCGTATCTAGAAACCCCTGAAACTATGATGGCAAATATGATCTAAAGTTAATGAGGGACGTCGTTTCCATGGGTTCCCTGTTGATGTGAAGCCTACTGTCTTGGGTATGGTTACCGAAATTGCACCCTATCCCGCAGTTCCAAATCGCCACACTGAAACTGGACTAAAAGTAATTTCTACCGAAGATCTACGTTGGAGTCGCTGCTATATCAAGTCGACGGCCATGCTTGGTAATGTGCTGCATTTTCAACAGAGTTATTCTTTAGAGAAGAACGAAACGATTATGTACAACGCCCTCGGCCATTTAACTGAGGCCAGCTATAGTAACGTTTTTGTTGTTAAGGATGGCATCGTGGCGACTCCAATGCTTGATAATCAGCTTCTTCCTGGGATTTCTCGACATATAGCCATAGAATCTATGCGCGCCGATGGATCTATAAAGGTGGAGGAACGAATAGTTACCATGGACGAAGTTCGCAATGCAGACGAGATATGGATCACTAACTCAAGCAAGCATATAGCGCCGGTGTTGGAGCTGGATGGCTACCCAGTAGGTAATGGGTTGGTTGGTCAAGTTTGGGAGCGCGCGATGACTATTTATATGAGGGCCAAGTACGACTTTTAGGGGCTAAGGGGAGAAAAATATAACCCTGACGGCCTTATCTTAAGTACATAAAATCTAAGTGCTTAGTGGATAATAAGCGAATAGTTCTCCAATGTGTTTACGATAATCTGCCCATTTTTCATGACAAATACCGGCTTTTCGAGGGCGCTAATATCTACCAAGGGATTTCCGGATACG
>Ga0209071_1000099_pt1 | contig 57063 bp, 52 predicted proteins | sample CoawatmetaG10DNA_2_FD_187513 | JGI IMG/M metagenome (GOLD analysis project Ga0209071, IMG submission 187513) | Marine microbial communities from the West Antarctic Peninsula - Coastal water metaG108-DNA (SPAdes) (version 2) | ecosystem: Environmental > Aquatic > Marine > Coastal ... | reverse complement strand
TTGACATTATTGACAGTGTCACCAACTAAATGCGACATCGTACTACTCATATAGCCTGCCGCCACCAGGGTCAGAACAGAACCTGAAACTAATCCAATAACAGATCCAAAAAATAATCCTTGATTCGATCCCTTACTTTTACTGTGTTTCCAAATCATCACTCCAAGAATAAAAGAAATGGTCACTAATAAAGTCCCACCTACCCCCATTAGGATATACATGAGCATTTCGTAGGTCGTCTCCAAATTGTAGTGTGATCGTCTCCCACGACCGGATTGAATCGACATATAAATTATTTCAAACAACATTGATCCAACCGCTAAATAGCTAAATAGCTTAAGTAAAAAACCTGTTCGAAGTTTGATTTCAAGTTGCTGCGCAAGAAGCGCAAGTGTAAAAAAATGCATGGCAAAAGACAGACTGAATTTTATCGGCTTCGCCCAAACAGAAGAGCCCTCTAACAGACGCGTGTCAAAATAATAAGCAGGCATTAAAATTACTACAAAAGCCATCATAAAAAGACTACTCATCCACATGAGTCGAGTAATATGATCCTGATCCATAGTAAACAGAACCGCCGCATATTGGTTAGATATAAAGCTAGTCATAGACTTAAGCATGTGTCACCCCCTTTTGATTCTCACTTTCTTTTGTGGATGGAGACAATACCATCCGCATAGCCAAAAACAGCACTAAGCCAACAGGACCAAACATGAAAGTCATGATCAAAATTGGTGCTTGTAATAACCTTGATATGGACAAACGGTCAGCATTCCGAGCAATCCAAGCACCTATGAACAAATCAAAAGCAAGGTAATGTACCCAGCCAGCCAGCAAAAACTGGTCACTCTCGAATAAGGTACGCAGCCCCATTAACGAGTCGTAGCCTCCCTCAGAGGTAAAGTAGGTCGTTAAAGCGGAGCCCGCATAAAGCAGGCTTAGTGCGAAGGGGATAACATATTGAGGAATAACCGATAACAGTTTTATTTTTCGTGGCAAAAAAATAAGGATCAGCCACCCAAGCATGGCTAGTTGGCTCGCATACATGAACCATTGATCGGGTGATATGCCAGTGGCATAGATATCGCTAAGCTGCATTAATAGTGCCTATTTGAAAAGATGAGCATTCAGCGTTTAACTAAATTAAACTCGGTTTAAGTGGCGGAAAACTCTACATGTTATTACTTACTGGCGCTATACTTTAGATGTTCATTTTTTGCACAGTCAGTGGATTGAACAATCTATACCTTTACCCGTTGCTGGCAGAGTAAGAGTTTTATCAGCGTCTAATACATTGTCCTCATTAGGTAACTTGGCCATCAGCTTTTCTTCAATGTGGTCAATTTTGAACCATCTTGGGCTACTCTTCTGTGCCATGAAAATGCCATACATAAACACAACAATTAGCACATCACTCATGCTCAAAAGAGCAAAACTAAAGCGGCAAGAAGCACACCTTGAGATGAACCGATGACAAATAGATATTGTTGAGATATGGGTATTATTGTATCGACCTAGTGGCCTTGCTTGAATTTGATTATCATCTTTTTATTGGTTTTATTGAAAGCGAGAGCCTAATACACTCAGTAAAAATTGACTAAAGATTTTAGACTTTTGAGCCTTTACAGGTTGCCATCTAACCATTTATACATCACCAACGCATCAACAAAACCTAGGGATGGATGGTTAAAGGCCTTAGGCAAACGGCCCACTGTTTCAAAAGTAAGTTTATGCCACAGGCGTATGGCCGCTTCGTTAGTTTCTGCGACAAAATTAAACTGCATCGCTTTATAGCCTAAATCACGGGCTTGTTTCTGTGAATGTTTACACATAAAAGACGCTATACCTCGCCCTCTTGCAGTAGCTGAGACCATATAACCACAATTACACACATGAGAACCCGCGCCTGCCTGGTTGGTCTTGATGAAGTAAGTGCCTACAATAATGCCCTCTTCTTCGACCACATAAGTCTTCCGCGGGGCTTCTATCCATATTTTTTGAGCTTGCACCTTGCTGGTGTCTCTTGGGTAGGCATAGGTTTCGCCCATAAAAACAATGTTATGAAAAATAGGCCAGATCCCATCAAAATCACCATCAATAACTTCTCGGATATTCATTGCGTTGAATCCTAAGTGAAATAGCGCTTGTTTTAGGGTTATTAAAGAAGTTTACATCTGTAGCTTTCGCCAGATCAATTATAAAGGTAACATTATAACGATTTTTTCCACTGGACAAATACCATGGGCAGAGCCTACCAAAACAAAAAGTTAGACATCGCCAAAACATCTGACGCTAAGGCTAAGGTGTATAGCAAATACGGCCGTGAAATTTACGTTTGTGCAAAATCTGGTGGTGTGGAACCCGATGGTAACTTGGCGCTTCGCACCCTCATCGACAAGGCCAAAAAAGATCAAGTCCCTAGCCATGTGATCGATAAGGCCTTAGAAAAGGCCAAAGGTGGTGGCGGGGAAGACTACTCCACCGCACGTTATGAAGGTTATGGCCCGGGCAATGCTATGGTGATTGTTGAGTGCCTAACAGACAATCCAAACCGTACTTTTGGTGACGTACGCCTATGCTTCACTAAAACTAAGTGTAAAATTGGTACCTCGGGTAGTGTAGGCCATATGTTTGATCATAGTGCTATTTTTGTATTTGCCGGGGATGACGAAGATGCCGTACTAGAGGCGCTAATGGATGCCGACGTAGATGTGACCGATGTTGAATGTGAGGATGGTAAGACTACTGTATTTGCACCTAACACTGAGTACAACAAAGCCAAGCAAGCGCTCATCGATACTTTAAGTAACGATAAGGGTGAGTTTGAGTTTGAAGTGGATGAGATTCAATTCATCCCACAAAATACGAGCCCAATAATGGGTGATGACGCAGCAATGTTTGAAACCTTTCTAGACATGCTGACAGACCTTGATGACGTACAAAATATTTATCACAGTGCCGAGCTTAGTTAAACAGCACCTCAGGTATCATCCAATGCAGCCGCCACTGCGCTTTGAGCGTGAATGGCGGTAGTGTCGTAAAGGGGAACTGAAGTCTCAGCTTGTTTGACCAGCAAAGTGATTTCTGTGCAGCCTAAAATAACAGCTTGGGCACCTTGGTTATGTAAATCTTGAATCACCTCAAGGTAGTAGCGCTTAGACTGCTTGTTAATTTTACCCAGGCACAATTCTTGGTAGATTACCTCATGAACTTTTTGTTGCTGCTCGGCATTTGGCGTAATCACCCGGATGCCAAATCCTTGAGTCAAACGTCCTTGGTAAAAATCCTGCTGCATAGTAAACCCAGTACCCAGCAACCCAACTTTAGTAATGCCATCCGCTAACAGTTTCTTAGCTGTAGCATCGGCTATATGCAATAGGGGAATATTTACTGCTGCCTGAACCTCTGGAGCAACCTTGTGCATGGTGTTGGTACAAATTAAAAAAAGATCCGCGCCACCCGCTTCTACTGCTTCAGCCGCCTTGGCTAAAATGTCTGCTGTTTGTTGCCATTTGCCTTGATGCTGTAATTGCTCAATTTCGTGAAAATCTACACTATATAGACAAATTTTAGCACTATGTAGGCCACCTAAACTTTCCCTAACCCCCTGATTAATAGCGCTGTAATAGAGACTTGTAGACTCCCAACTCATACCGCCTATAAGGCCAATCGTTTTCATAGAATAGTGCTCTGGTGACGCACAAAGAGTATTGTTAGATAGGCAACGATCATTAGATTGACCTTCGTAATGCCTGCAAGACTTCTGCAGTGGGCGGTAAAACGCCACGCCATAACCTGAAGGATTGAGCGGCTTGTTCAACTAACATGCCCAAACCATCGTCTGCTTGCACTGCGCCTTGCTCGATCGCCCATGCATTGAACACTGTAGTATCGGCAGAGTACATCATGTCGTAGCAGCGGGTACTGGGGTTAACTAATCCACTAGGTAACGGAGGGAGGTCACCCACTAAGCTTGCCGAAGTACCGTTAATAATCCAATCAAATGGGCCTTGAAGTTGCGCCATAGGGCAAGCACTAACGTTGCCTAGGTCTGTAAACGATTCAGCCAGTTGTTCAGCCTTACTGTGGGTTCGGTTAGCCACAACTATAGCCATTGGTTGTTGTGCAAGGAGGGGCTGCAGTACCCCTCTAACAGCGCCACCTGCGCCTATAACTAAAATTCGTTTGGCTGTTAATTCTCCACCTAGGTTGCTGCAGATGTCACGGACTAAACCCATTCCGTCTGTATTTTCAGCCACTAACTGCCCTTGTTCATTTAAGTAGAGGGTGTTGGCGGCCTCCGCTTTTTGGGCAGCTGGGCTTAGCATTTGCGCCATAGCAAAAGCTCGTTGCTTAAAAGGTACCGTTATATTCAGGCCTTTGCCACCAGAGGCAAAAAACGCCGTCACAGTGCGCTCGAACTCGTCTTCTAATACTAGCTGCGCTTGGTAGTTAAGGCGTTGGTTGGTGGCATGCGCAAATGCCTTATGAATACTAGGGGATTTACTTTGATGAATAGGGTTACCAAACACACGATACTGAGGGATAGGCATGAGCTACTCCAGCCAATCTTTGGCAGGTAAAAAATCCCGCCCTAGTATGGCCTCTTCTGAATGTTCATCGATTTGGTAATCATAGCTCCAGCGCACTTCGCTTGGCAGAGACATGAGAATAGACTCCGTACGGCCCCCCGTTTGTAAACCAAACAAGGTGCCTCGGTCATATACTAAATTGAATTCCACATATCGCCCACGACGGTGTAACTGGAAATCCCGTTGGCGCTCGCCATATGCCATATCCTTACGACGCTCAATAATGGGCCCATAGGCCCTAAGGTAGCTATCACCTACACTTTGCATAATAGCAAAGGCGGTATCGAAGTCAGGATCATTGAGGTCATCAAAAAACAGCCCTCCCACACCACGAGCTTCTTGACGATGAGGAATATAAAAATACTCATCACACCAGTTTTTCAATCGTGGGTAAAGGGCTTCGCCAAAAGGATCACAAGCGGCTTTGGCAGTTGCGTGCCAGTGACGACAGTCTTCTTGGTTGCCATAATAGGGGGTTAGGTCATAACCCCCCCCGAACCACCAAACAGGGTCTTCCCCTGGCTTTTCAGCAACAAAAAACCTTACATTGGCATGAGATGTCGGTGCATAGGGGTTTCGAGGGTGAATGACTAACGAGACACCCATGGCCTGAAAGCTACGCCCAGCTAGTTCTGGCCTATGGGCGGTAGCGGATGCAGGCATTGAGTCTCCCATTACATGGGAGAAATTTACCCCTCCCTTTTCTATCACACTGCCACCTGACAAAACACGGCTAATGCCACCACCACCAGCTTCTCGCTGCCATTGGTCAGCAATAAATTGGGCTCCACCATCGAGTTCTTGCAAGGCACTACATATAGTTTGCTGCAGGCCAAGGAGGTATGTTTTTACTGCATTAATATCGACGTTAGACACTAAATATTCCTTAAATATTGCTTTAAGCTGGACGAATTATTTGTCCTGATACTAAATCTTTCACTTCACTTGGTTGTTTATTCTGGCCTAACTCACCGTTAATGACATAATCGATTTGATCACCAAAAGCCTGCATTATGTGCAAACGGCTCTTGGCAGGCTTTCCTCCAGCTAAGTTAGCAGAAGTAGACACTATTGGCCCGTTAAACTGGTCACATAGTGCTGAAACTAAAGGGTGGGCCGATACCCTCAATGCCACACTTGAGTGCTGGCCTTTAATCCAGAGTGGCACCCAAGATTGTGGATCTGCCATCAACCATGTGGTTGGGCCCGGCCAAGATTCATTAAGCTGCTCAATTTGTTGTGCTGTTAAGCCTTTTACTAAAGGCTGAAACTGAGCCCATTGCGATGCAACTAAAATTAGCCCCTTGTGCATAGATCGCTGTTTTAGCTTAAGTATTTTACCCACAGCCAACTCATTCCACGGGTCACACCCTAAACCCCACACCGCTTCGGTAGGATAGGCAATGACGCCGCCTGCCGTTAACGTTTGTGTGGCGTAATCTAGATGCTGATCGATGGTTCCCATAACGTTCCTAAGCAGTGTGCCTAAAGCACTTTTTCATAACCACCGCCCGTCAGTCTCACCAGGCCAAGTAACTCTAATTCTACCAATTGAGCTGCAACAACATTATACGGCTGAGCCAATTGAGTGCAAAGTATATCAACTGGCACAGGGTCATAGCCAAAAACTCCTAGCAATATTTGCAATTCTTTTGCAAGATCCAAGGAATCTTCCTGCATTGAATGATCTTGGGGTTGATAGCGCAGGACAAAGGGCTTTAGTTGAGGTGCTAATTCTGCCAATACCTGTTGTGGTTGGTCCACTAACAGAGCCCCATTACGGATCAGCTGGTGGCAGCCTTGGGCTTGGGCATTGTGTACACTTGAGGGCAAGGCAAAAACCTCTCTTCCCTGTTCTAGCGCAGTTTTGGCCGTAATTAGAGAGCCACTTCGAAGCGCCGCTTCTACCACTAATACCCCCATACTCAGCCCACTTATGATGCGATTACGCTCTGGAAATCGGTAGGCTAAGGGCCTGGCCATAAGTGGCCAAGGCGACATCAATAGTCCACCGCGAGCAAAAATACGTTGTGCTAGTGGCTGATGCTGGGTGGGGTAGATATGCCCTAACCCAGACCCAAGTACTGCAATAGTATCAGCTTGGGCATCTAAAGCCCCTTGGTGACAAGCACCATCAATGCCCAGAGCCAAGCCACTGACAATAGTTAAACCGCTAGCGCCCAGGCTGCCAGCAAACATTTTGGCCAACGCCATGCCATTGGCTGTGGCCCTACGTGCACCTACCATGGCAATACAAGGTTCATTTAGTAGACTCCTGCGCCCCTGCAACCATAAAAATGCAGGAGCATGGTGAATGGCTTTTAAGGCATCGGGATAGCTCACGTCATCATACAAAAGCAAAAAGGCGTCATTATCTTCTACCCATTGCAGTTGCGTTGCTAGGCTAAGCTGCAACGACACAGACGTTAACCGAGCTAGACTCTGACTTTGAGTGGAATTTAAAATAGAGCGTAACTGGGGTGACCCTTGCTGCTCCAAAATAGAAGGTCCATGGCCACACAGTTGAGCCAAGTCAGAGCCTTGTTTAAAAGTTAAGTTAAGTTCACTAAGCGCAAGCCAAGCTAAATGATGATCATCCATAATCATTCCATTACTAAAGGCAGATAGTGGTATAATTTTAGTCAATAAACTCATTTTTGCGTCAGCAATCCAAAGGCCTGCTGCGCCAAACCATAACGAACACAGAATCCCATGGCACTATTACCTATTTTAGAATTTCCAGATCCGCGTTTGCGCAAAGTTGCAGTGGATGTAGAGCACATTAACGAAGACACTCGCCAACTAGCCAAAGACATGCTGGAAACCATGTATCATGCTCCAGGCATCGGTTTAGCAGCATCACAGGTAAATGTGCATCAACGCATTGTGGTGATTGATGTGAGTGACGATGGTGACCAGCCACGGGTGCTTATAAACCCTAGTTGGGAGCCGTTGGCCGAAGAAATGCAGAGCTACCAAGAAGGCTGCCTTTCAGTGCCCGAGTTTTATGACGACGTTGCACGGTATAGCAAAATTCAGCTCAGCGCTTTTGATGAGCATGGTGAACCTATTTCGGAACAGGCGGAAGGATTGTTTGCAGTATGCATTCAACATGAGCTAGACCACCTAAATGGTAAATTGTTTGTGGATTATCTTTCCCGCCTTAAACGGGATCGAATCCGTAAAAAGCTCGAAAAAAAGCACCGAGAGGATGCAAAAGACGCATTATATGAAGCTAAGGTTAAAATGGAAGCTGAAGCGTGAGCCAAAAGGGCTTGAGGGTTATATTTGCAGGCACACCAGACTTTGCAGCCCAACATTTACAAGCATTACTTGATAGCAGACACCAGGTGGTTGCTGTTTACAGCCAGCCAGATCGTCCTGCAGGCCGTGGCCGAAAACTAGCGGCTAGTCCAGTGAAGGCCCTCGCCCTAAAACATACTATAGAAATACAACAACCGTTGAGTCTAAAAGACCCAGAAGCCCAGACTATATTAGCCAACTATAGTGCTGACATTATGGTGGTTGTAGCTTACGGATCACTGCTTCCTCAGGTGGTTTTAGACACTCCTGCCTTGGGCTGTATTAATGTGCACGGCTCCTTACTTCCCCGCTGGCGAGGCGCAGCACCTATTCAACGAGCTTTATTAGCGGGTGACGCAACATCTGGTGTAACCATAATGCAAATGGAAGCTGGCCTAGATACTGGGCCTATGTTACTCAAGTCAGAAGTTGCCATCACCCCAACTGACACCAGCGCCAGCTTGTATGACAAGTTGGCAGTTGTTGGCTGCAGCAGCCTTGTGGAGGTGCTAGATAGCCTAAAAAATTCAGCATTGGCTGCACAGGTTCAAGACAACAATAAAGCAAACTATGCTACCAAGCTAGCCAAAGCCGAAGGTGCAATCAATTGGCAGCAAAGTGCCCAGCAGATAAGCCTGCAAGTGCGTGGCCTTAACCCATGGCCAGTCGCCTTCAGTGATTGGCAAGATAACCGCCTGCGAATTTGGATGGCTTACGCCATAGAAACCCCTAGCAACCATCCAGCGGGCACTTTAGTTGCTCTGGATAAGACAGGTTTAGAAGTGGCTTGCGGTACTGGCCACCTTAAAATTACTCAATTACAGTGGCCAGGCAGCAAAGCCCTAACTCAAAGCGAACTGATGAACTTAAAACAAAAAATGATTCTTGGTGAAGCCTTTACTAGCACTAGGGTGGAAAAATAGTATGGCAAATCCACGTTTACTTGCCGCTCAAGCCCTCACGGCTGTGTTATGTCATCAAGGTTCCCTAGCGTCTAGCTTACCTAAGGCATTAGAAGCAGCAGAGCATGGTGATCGAGCTCTAATTCAACAATTATGCTATGGCACCTGCAGGCACTTTCCACAATTAGAACTTATTGCAGAGCAGCTGTTACACAAACCCATGAAGGCCCAAGATCAAGATATTTATGCACTAATCCTTATGGGTTTATACCAGATAAAAGCCATGCGGACACCAGACTATGCTGCGGTAGACGCTACTGTGCAAGCGGCAAAGGCGAGCGGTAAGCGCTGGGCAGACAAGCTCATCAACGGCGTATTGCGTTCCTATATCCGTGGTGGTGAAGAGTTAGCGGAAGTCCTAAATGAACACGATGTATATCGATACAATCATCCACAGTGGCTCATTTCAAAACTGAGTAATCACTGGCCAGATAATTGGCAAGAAATTTTGGCTGCTAATGACCCACAAGGGGCCCTCACCTTGCGCGTTAATACTCGCAAGATTAGCCGTGACAATTACCTAGTGGCCTTAGCCGAAGCAGGTCACACAGCTAATGCTTGTCTGTATAGTCACGTTGGTGTGCAGCTAGAGAAAGCCTATGATGTCATTCAATTACCAGGCTTTGAAGAAGGCTGGTTTAGTGTACAAGATGAGGCGCCACAGCTGTGTGTTGAGTTGCTAGAGCTAGATCAAGGCCACCGTGTATTAGATGCGTGTGCTGCGCCAGGTGGTAAAACCTGCCACTTGCTAGAAGCACAAGATGTTGCTGTTGTGGCCGTTGAGCTAGCAGAGCGACGCATTGGGCGAATGAAAGATAACCTATTTCGTATGGACTTACAGGCAGAAATCCTCTGTGCAGATGCTAGTGAGCCAGATCAATGGTGGGATGGGGAACTTTTTGATCGAATTTTACTTGACGCACCTTGCTCGGCTACGGGTGTAATTCGCCGCAATCCTGACATCAAAATGCTCCGTACTAGCGAAGATGTTTTAGAACTTGTTCAGTTGCAACTCAAGCTCCTCAATAATTTATGGCCTTTATTGAAGCCAGGTGGGTACTTACTTTACGCCACATGCTCTGTACTCCGTCAAGAAAATGATCGCCTTGTGTCGCGCTTTTTAAAGCAACAAAAACAAGCTGAGCATTGTGTTATTGATGCAAATTGGGGTGTAGAATTAGATGTTGGTCGCCAACTATTTCCTAATCCAGCAAGTCACGATGGCTTTTACTATGCCAAACTCCACAAGCCGCTTTAATAGTTGCAACCATGATGGTAGATTCTGCCATGTGTTCTGCTATCATGGAGTCCATAAAAAGCTCTCGAGGCAATTTGCTCTAGTATGAAAATCATCATTCTTGGTGCAGGTCAGGTTGGCCGCACTCTTGCTGAAAACTTGGCTAACGAAGCCAATGATGTGACGATGGTGGACCAAGATGCTGGCCACTTAAAAGACTTACAAGATCGCCTTGATATCCGTACTGTGCGCGGTCATGCATGCCTTCCCAATATTTTGGCTAACGCCGGCGCCGAAGACGCCGACATGCTGGTAGCTGTAACCAACAGCGACGAAGTCAACATGGTTGCCTGCCAAATTGCTAAAACCATGTTCCAAACACCTACTATTATCAGCCGTATCCGTGAACATCAATATTTGTTACAACGCGAAGCTTTATTTAAAGAAGAACCAAGAGCGTTTCCCATAGACGTTATCATCAGTCCAGAGAAGCTGGTTACTGCTCACGTTCAGCGACTCATAGAAAACCCAACAGCCCTGCAGGTACTTGATTTTGCTAAAGGTAAAGTACAATTAGTGGCTGTAACTGCATGCCATGGCGGCCCATTAGTTGGTAAGCCTGTATCTGATTTACGTAGCCACATGCCAAACGTAGACACTCGGGTTGCTGCTATTTTTCGCAATGACAAGGCCATCGTGCCTTCAGGAAAAACCCACATTCACGTTGATGATGAAGTCTTCTTTATCGCTGCTAAACCCGATATCAGTAAGGTGATGAGCGAACTTCGTCGGCTGGAAAAGCCCTATAAACGTATCATGATTGCAGGTGGTGGTAATATCGGTGCCCGGTTAGCCAGAAATTTACGCAAACATTTTCGGGTTAAAGTAATTGAGCGTGGCTTAGAGCGCTGTGAACATCTAGCCGACATTCTAGACGATGTCATTATCCTGCATGGCAGTGCGTCAGACAGAGACTTATTAGTCGAAGAAAATATTGAATCTACGGATGTTTTTTGTGCGTTAACTAATGACGACGAAGCTAATATTATGGCATCTATGTTAGCTAAACGCCTAGGTGTGCGTACAGTAATGACCTTAATAAGCAATCCAGCCTATGTTGATCTTATAGAGGATGGCACCATAGACATCGCTATCTCTCCTCAACAAACCACCATAAGCAGCCTACTAACCCATGTACGTCGCGGCGATATTGTTAACGTTCACTCATTAAGGCGCGGAGCTGCAGAGGCTATTGAAGTAGTTGCCCATGGAGACTCAAAAACGTCTAAAGTTGTTGGCCGCTGTGTTGCCGACATTCCTCTGCCACAAGGAACCAGCTTTGGTGCCATTGTTCGTGGAGAGGACGTACTCATTGCACACCATGACACGGTAATAGAAAATGATGACCACTGCATTTTATTCTTAACAGATAGACACATGATTCACGATGTTGAGCGGTTATTTGCCGTGACCCTTGGATTCTTCTAGGCCTTAATATGCACTTTCGTGTTACCTTAAAAATTATTGGTATGCTGTTAATGGCGTTCAGCGCATCTATGCTGCCGTCATTAGTAATTGCCCTAAGTTTGCCGGGTGATGGCAGTGCATGGACGTTTGGTATTTCTTTTTGCATCACCTTTATTGCTGGTTTCCTATTATGGCTGCCGTTTTCTAAACAAAATAAGGTTTTGCGTACTCGAGATGGCTTTGTCATTGTGGTGATGTTTTGGACTATTTTAGGTCTGTTTGGTGCTTTGCCCTTTTACTTTTCTACACCCTTGTCTACACTTAATACGAACTGGAGTTATGTAGACTCCTTGTTTGAGTCTATTTCTGGCCTTACCACAACTGGCGCTACCGTTATCACGCAGCTTGATAGTCTGCCTAAATCACTCTTGTTTTATCGCCAATTCTTACAATGGTTTGGTGGCATGGGTATTATCGTATTAGCCGTGGCTATTCTTCCCATGCTAGGTATTGGTGGCGCACAGCTTTACCGTGCGGAGACCCCTGGGCCAGTGAAAGATTCTAAACTCACTCCCAGAATTACCGAGACAGCTAAACAGCTTTGGTACATTTACTTAACTCTTACGGTCACTTGTGCTTTAGCCTACTGGTTTGCCGGCATGAGCGCCTTTGATGCAATTACTCACAGTTTTTCCACGGTTGCGATTGGCGGTTTCTCCACTCACGATGCGAGTTTAGGTTATTTTAATAGCGCCACAATAGAAACTATTGCTATCATCTTTATGTTGTTGGCTGCAGTTAACTTTGCCCTCCATTTCCACACTGCCCGCACCATAAGACAAAGGCACTATAAAGCCAGCTTATTACACTACTGGAAGGATGAGGAACTACGTTTCTTTTTAAGTGCTATTGTCACAGTGTGTCTCATTACAGTGGGCACTTTGTGGCTTACTAATAATATGAGCTTTGATGATAGTTTCCGCCAAGGCGTTTTTGAAGTGGTATCTATCGCCACTACCACAGGCTTCGCAACAGCAGATTTTTCCCAGTGGCCAGCTATGCTTTCGTTTCTATTGCTAACTGCAGCCTTTATGGGTGGCTGTGCTGGATCCACTGCGGGTGGCATGAAGGTAGTGCGCGTGCTGATACTTCTTAAGCAAGGCTTACGAGAAATAAAAAGACTCATACACCCTAACGCCATTATCCATGTTAAGTTGGGGGCCAACCCCATCCCAGATAGGGTTGCAGAAGCTGTGTGGGGATTTTTCTCCGTCTATGCCCTCGTCTTCATTATTATGATGATTGCCTTATTGGGCACTGGCCTAGATCACGTTACCGCTTGGTCAGCCGTAGGCGCTACACTCAACAACCTTGGCCCAGGTTTAGGCGACGTCGCCCTTAACTATGGCGATATTAATACCACAGCCAAGTGGATTCTATGTTTCTCTATGCTCTTAGGACGTCTAGAAGTGTTTACCTTATTGGTGTTATTCACACCCATGTTCTGGCGTGACTAGGCTATTCTATTAGCTGGTTTTTACCAACCTATTCACAGACTTATGCACAGGAAAATTTAGCTATGCCAGAGCGCTGGAACCAACGTTATTCGACCACATTAGCGTTACCTGATGTGAGTTATGGCTTACAAAAAAACATCCACTTATTCCCCACATCTGGTACTGGTTTAGACTTAGCATGTGGTTTGGGACAAAACTCGATATTCCTTACAAAACAAGGTCTTAAGATGTATGGTTGGGACTATTCAACCACAGGAATTGAGCAAATGGAACGCCATTGTAGAAGGCAAAATGTTGAGGTAAATCAACGGTGTATAGACCTTAAAAATACACCATGGCCAACGCAAAGCTTTGACCTCATTTGTGTAACGGCTTTTTTAGAACGAAAACTTTGTCCACAGATTATCTCCCACCTTAACCCAGGGGGAATTTTAGTCTATCAGACGTTTAATCAAGTCACTGATATTGATGGTAAAATTCTTAATAAACCACAGCGTCAGCAGTTTTTGTTAGCAGCAGGAGAGCTGTTAGAATTGTTTACTGAACTAGAGCCTTTGGTATACCATGATGAACAAGAACTAGCACAGTTAGACCACCCTTTGGCTGGTAAAGCGTTGCTGATCGCCCGAAAACCCAAAGTTACACAACATCAAAACAGCCGTAAAACTGATGCTGTAGTCTAACCTCAGCTAGTTTACTATAAGGTATGTTTGAAGCGGCGGTATTCCCATTGGTATTGCTCAGGCGTGCATCGCACCAGCCTTTCTATTGATGTATTGATTGCTTGTACCTTGGCGGCCAAGACCTCACTATCGCTGCCACTACCCGCATGGACACTGCACAGATCTGAAATGTCTTCTAGCTCAATCGCAAACCCTTCACTGTTAGCCAAGCGCCGTGCAAAGCCTAAAATAACACGCGTGTTTTTAGTATCCGCCAACTGAGCAGCCAATGTCATAGTATAGGCAGGTTGCCCAAACCATTGACTAATAATACCCGCTGCTGGGGGTGGCTCTTGGTCGGGCAATATTAAACTAACCTCGCCTTTAACAAGCGAACGTTTTAACTGCATCACCCCCTTTGCAGTTGCTGGGGCAAGTTTCATCCCCGCGTTGCTTCGTGCTTGATGTATTAATCGATCAAGGCCAGGCAATTTAGCAGCCTTATAAAGTGCCGTCACATTAGCTTGATGTGCCGACCAGTTAGCAAACAGCTCCCAGTTTCCTAAATGGGGCGTTAATAACACTATTGCGCCGGTCGCTTGGGCCTGCTGCAGACACTCACCTCCGGTGACGGAAATAATGTGATCCAATCCACGCTGGCTAGATTGTGTCCAGTTGAGCCCCATTTCTAACGCTGCATAGAGTGTGTGCAGTACACTTTTGCGTACTAATTTGCCCTGTTGCTGACTGGTAAGGTTCGGCCAACAGCGCTGAATATTGATCCGAGTCTGTTTAACAGTTTGGTTGGGGAAAAGTAGCATTGCCACCAAAAAAAGCCTGGCGATACTGTGCAGCCCCCACAAGGGTAGCTTTCCCAGTATGCGTAATAGGCCTACAGCAAAGTTAGATTTCAAGTTTTCAGACATAAAATGGTCAAAAATTAGCTCTTAAGTCACAGAATTGTCTCTGTTGGCTAATGATACCTCGTAAATGCCCCATAAACGAGGGACTCGGGTGCTTTTAGGTACAAGCCAGCTGCTTACTGCTAGTGTATAATGTTCGGCTTAAATCTTGCTCTTAGCGTTAAGCTGAAGCAAGCCTTTCTTTTACTTAATGCGTGGATTTAGTCGTGGATAAAACAACCGATACCAGCACTTTCCAGGGTCTCATTTTTGCCTTGCAACAATACTGGTCTGCTCAAGGCTGCAACATTATGCAACCACTAGATATGGAGGTTGGTGCCGGCACCTTCCATCCTGCGACTTTTCTAAAGGCTATTGGCCCCGAAAGCTGGCGGGCGGCTTACGTGCAGCCAAGCCGCCGTCCAACAGATGGCCGTTATGGTGAAAACCCTAACCGTTTGCAGCATTATTTTCAGTTTCAGGTGGTAATCAAGCCATCACCAACAAACTTTCAGGAGCTCTACTTAGAGTGTTTAGACCACCTTGGTATTGATACCCTGGTACATGACGTTCGCTTTGTTGAGGACAATTGGGAATCGCCAACATTGGGAGCATGGGGTTTAGGCTGGGAAATATGGCTTAATGGAATGGAGGTATCCCAATTCACCTACTTCCAGCAGGCTGGTGGCCTCGAGTGTTTCCCAGTGATGGGGGAAATTACTATTGGGCTTGAGCGTATTGCCATGTACCTGCAGAACGTGGATAGCGTGTATGACCTAGTCTGGAGCCGAGCAGCTGACGGAACTACAGTAAGTTATGGCGATATATTCCATCAGCAGGAAGTGGAGATGTCTACTTATAACTTTGAACATGCCGATGTCGATATGTTATTTACCAACTTTGATCACTACGAAGATGAATGCAGCCGGATGGTTGATGCGAAACTACCTTTGCCTGCTTATGAATTTGTGCTTAAAGCGTCCCATATTTTCAATTTACTTGACGCACGCCATGCCATTTCCGTCACTGAAAGACAGCGCTATATTTTGCGAGTACGCACTTTGGCTCGCCAAGTTGCATTGGAATATTATGCGGCACGTAAAGCGCTAGGCTTCCCGCTTGCCAGCCAAGAGCTAAAAAATGAGTTGTTGCAGGAAGAGGAGAAAAGCTCATGAGCCATGCCGACTTTTTGTTTGAATTAGGTACTGAAGAGTTGCCCCCTAAGTCTCTAATAACCTTGTCTAAGGCACTCGAGTCTAGTATTACCAAGCAACTGAAGGACCTTGGATTGGCTCATGGCACAGTGACACCCTATGCCACCCCTCGACGTTTAACTGTTATTATTGATGCTCTACAAGTTCAGCAGGCTGAGCGCCAGGAAAGTCGTCGTGGCCCTTCTGTCAAAGCCCCAGAAAAAGCAGTTTTAGGCTTCGCCCGTTCCTGTAACGTTGCCCTAACCGATTTAACGATTGTTGAGACAGATAAGGGGCAATATTACGAGTTTGATCGACAGGTTAAGGGTGCCAAAACTTTGGAGCTTTTAGCAGCAGTCGTCGATAAAGCCCTGGCTGACCTACCGATCGCCAAACGCATGCGCTGGGGATCATCACGTAATGAATTTGTCCGGCCAGTCCAATGGTTTATCCTTTCGTTGGGTAACGAACTTGTAAATACTCAGTTATTTGATCTAACTAATGGCCATTCTAGCCGTGGCCATCGTTTTCATAGTCAAGGCGCCATCATTATTAACTCTGCATCAACGTATGCAGAGCAACTGCGCACACAAGGCCACGTTATTGTTAGCTTTAACGAACGAAAAGCTATGATTCGATCTCAGATATTAGAGCAGGCTCAACAGATTAATGCGACGGCTGTAATCGATGAAAAGTTACTCGATGAGGTCACAGGTCTTGTAGAATGGCCCGTGTGTTTAACTGGGCGCTTTGACAAAACCTTTTTAGAAGTGCCCGCACAAGCCTTGATTTCGTCCATGAAGGAACATCAAAAATACTTCCATTTTGTGGATAGTAAGGGCGATATTTTGCCACTTTTCCTTACCGTCAGTAATATTATCAGTAATGATGCCACAAAGGTCATTGCTGGTAACGAACGAGTTATTCGGCCACGTCTTGCAGACGCCGTCTTTTTCTTTGAAACTGACAAGAAGTCCACACTTGCAAGTCGTAACAAAGCATTAGGTAAGGTAGTATTTCAGGCCAAGCTGGGTACTGTACTCGACAAAACCCAGCGAGTGGCTCAGTTATCTAGTGCAATCTCTAACCTAATCGGTGCAGACAGTGTGCTAGCAGCCCGCGCGGCCACATTGTCTAAAGCTGACCTTAGTACTGATATGGTACTTGAGTTTAGCGATCTACAAGGCCTTATGGGCCACGTTTATGCCCTTAATGATGGCGAAAATGCTGTAGTTGCAGCAGCACTGGAACAACACTATTGGCCTAAATTTGCCGGCGACCGTTTACCTGAGTCTTCTATCGCAAGTGCAGTTGCTATCGCCGATAGGTTAGATACCCTGGTTGGACTATTTGGTATTGGGCAACCCCCCACTGGCAGCAAAGACCCTTATGCGTTGCGCCGAGCCACAGTAGGCCTGTTACGAATTATTATTGAACAAGACTTGGAGCTCAATCTATCGACCTTACTTGATAGCTCTTATGCTCTGCATAAGGACTTGGCTATACCCCTAGAAAAAGTTCGTCCACAGTTACTTAGCTTTATTTTTGACCGTTTGCGTGCTTATTATGAGGACCAAAATGTAGCAATAGATATTTATTTGGCAGTAATGCAAAACAAATCCAATTCTCCCTTAGATTTTGATCGTCGTGTTCAGGCCGTTAGTGAGTTTGTAAAACTTGATACGGCACCTGCACTCTCAGCGAGTAATAAACGTGTAGGTAATATCCTTGGTAAGAATGGCAGAGGTAGCAATGCGTTTAACCGGTCATTGCTGAAGGAGTCAGCTGAAATTGTATTGGCTGATTCATTGGAAAACGTTAAGCAGAATAATTTGGCTGTTATTGCGCAAGGCAATTATCATAGCGCGTTGCAAGGTATTGCCCAATTGGCCAACCCACTTGATCAATTCTTCTCAGAAATCATGGTGATGAGTGATGATGATAGTCTGAGAAATAACCGCTTGGCCCTGCTTGCAGAACTTGAGATTGAGCTTGGCCGTGTGGCTGATATTAGCTTACTAGCCCATTAGATCGAAAAAACTGAGGTGTCAGCCGATCTAAGTGTTTCACGTGGAACATTTTGATTGGCTGCAGTAAATCTGACCTTACCGTTTGCAGCCCATAAAAAAGCCTCCACTTGGAGGCTTTTTTTAATCTTACAATTTTTAAGGGGTGTGTTAGAAATCTAGGTTTGCCACTTTTAACGCATTCTCTTCGATGAACAAACGACGTGGCTCAACATCATCTCCCATCAGTGTTGTGAACATCTGGTCTGCAGCGATGGCGTCATCTATGGTGACACACAACATACGACGTTGTTCTGGGTCCATAGTAGTCTCCCACAATTGCCCAGGGTTCATTTCGCCCAAACCTTTATAGCGCTGAACAGCAAGGCCTCGGCGCGCTTCCTTCATTAGCCAAGCCAAACCAAGAGCAAATGTTTCGGTTGGGAAAGTCTTTTCGCCACGCTTAAAGTAACCATCTTTTTCTAATAACCCAGACAGTGCGCCATTAAGAGCTACAATTGATCGGTATTCAGCAGAGCTGAAGAAGTCAAAGCTGACCATATAATCCTCATCGATGCCATGGGTTATGATCGTAATCATTGGCAAATACCCATCTCGCTCTGGGTTTCCTCGTACCTGCCCATCGTACATCGCACCACCTACTTCCTGCTCTTCCAAACATGCCAAGATCGCATCTAACCAGCCTGCAACCTTATCTTGATCATGAAGCTCTTCTAAGGTTAATACCGGTGCATAAATCATTTGGTTCAAGATCACTGCGGGGATGATGCGCTCTACTCGCTTGACCGTAGCCATTACTTGGCGATATTGAACGGCTAAGCTTTCTAAGCCAGTACCAGAAATTGCTGGCGCGCTTGCACTAGTATGCAAAGAGGCTCCATCCATTGCACCTTGTAGAAGAAACCCATCAAGAGCTGGATCATCTTTGAGGTACTGTTCTTGCTTACCTTTCTTAACCTTATAGAGTGGCGGTTGGGCGATAAACAAGTGGCCGTTTTCAATTACCTTAGGCAAATGACGGAAGAAAAAGGTCAGCAATAAGGTACGAATATGAGCACCATCGACGTCAGCATCTGTCATAATGATGACACTGTGATAACGTAACTTTTCAATGTTAAATTCGTCCCGGCCAATACCACACCCTAACGCAGTGATTAAAGTGCCAACTTCTACCGAAGATAGCATCTTATCAAAGCGAGCCTTCTCTACGTTAAGAATTTTACCCTTTAATGGAAGGATGGCCTGAGTACGACGATTTCGCCCTTGCTTTGCGGAGCCCCCAGCAGAGTCTCCCTCCACTAGATAAATTTCAGAAAGACCGGGGTCTTTTTCCTGGCAGTCTGCTAATTTTCCAGGTAGGCCCGCGATATCTAAAACACCTTTACGGCGAGTCATATCACGCGCTCTTCTGGCCGCTTCTCTCGCTCTGGCAGCATCAATCATTTTACCAACTATTACCCGAGCCTCTTGTGGGTGCTCTTGTAAAAAATCAGATAGGCAGCGGCCTAGTTCCTGTTCAACTGCTGATTTAACTTCAGATGAAACTAACTTGTCTTTAGTTTGAGATGAGAACTTGGGATCTGGCACCTTAACAGAAATGATCGCCGTTAAACCTTCTCGTGCATCATCACCAGAGGTAGCGACCTTAGACTTTTTCTGGGCTGACTCTGCCTCAATGTAATTGTTTAGGGTACGAGTAAGAGCCGAACGAAAACCACTCAGGTGAGTCCCACCATCTCGTTGTGGAATATTGTTAGTAAAGCAGTGGATGCTTTCTTGGAAAGAATCGTTCCACTGTAAGGCTACCTCAACACCAACGCCATCAGCGTGCATGGTGTTAAAGTGCATACACTTATTAATTGGCGTCTTATTAGCATTTAGATACTCTACAAACGCAGCAACACCACCCTCGTAACAAAAGAGCTCCTCCCGGCCAGAGCGCTCGTCTTTAAGGCGAATCGCCACACCAGAATTGAGGAATGAAAGCTCACGTAAGCGCTTTGCGAGAAGATCAAAATGAAACATAATGTTTGTAAACGTATCAGGCGATGCTGTGAAGGTACATGTGGTACCCGTACCTTCAGTTTTACCAACCACCGCTAATGGGGCCTGTGGTACACCATGGTGGTAGATCTGCTCGTGAACTTGGCCATTACGACGAATGGTTAGTTTAAGCTCGGTAGACAGAGCGTTCACTACACTTACACCAACACCGTGCAGGCCGCCAGAGACCTTATAACTATTGTCATCGAATTTACCACCAGCGTGCAGCACAGTCATAATTACTTCAGCCGCTGACACCCCTTCTTCCTTATGAATGTCTACTGGGATACCGCGCCCGTCATCGACAACGGTAACCGTATCGTCAGACTGGATAGTTACACTAACTTCACTACAATGACCAGCTAGAGCCTCATCGATACAGTTGTCGACAATTTCAAACACCATGTGGTGTAAGCCTGTGCCGTCATCCGTATCACCAATATACATACCAGGGCGCTTACGCACTGCGTCTAATCCCTTAAGGACTTTGATACTGGACGAATCGTACACTCTCTCTTCGCTCATTAATTACTCCGAAGTCAATTTCTTATATATTTACAGCCAATCCTAAATGAAAGATTATTCCTGGCTTACTTGTCCGTGTTTCACGTGAAACATTTTTACTTTCGCTTCTTCTGGCCAACAGTCTGTAAGCTCATTTGGCCCAACACTGGTGACAAATACCTGAGTATCTAAGTTCACTAGCTGCTGGCATATCTCTCGACGATGAGACCAATCAAGTTCAGCAGCGAGGTCATCAACTAAAAACACACACTTTCGACCCTCAGCCTTACTCAGCAACTTGCCTTGGGCAAGCTTAAGCGCGACAACGACTAGCTTTTGTTGCCCACGAGATAGGCGCTCTGCAGCATTTACCCCATTCAAAGTTAACTTGAGATCTGCCCGCTGAGGACCTCGCTGGGTATAGCCTAGCTGCAAGTCTCGGTCTAACGTTTCTTCGAGGATATCTGCATAGTTTCGATTAGCAGACCAACCCGAATAAAATCCCACTTTTAAGTCTGGTAAATCTACCAGCCCTGAAAGAAGCTCGAAGAATACTGGCTCAAGGAGCTTCAAATAACCCTCTCTAAGCCTATTTAGCTGCTCAGCAACGTCCGCCAAGGCAGGGTCAAAACTAGCCCTTACGTCGGCTCTCATTGTACCACATTTCAAGGCACTGTTACGCTGTTTTAGCAACCGTTGAACCTGTTTCCACAGGCCAAAAAAGCTCCCATTATGATGATATACCCCCCAATCTAAATATTGCCTACGCACACTAGGCCCAGCCTCTATTAAGCGGGCACTATTGGGGTCAATCAGCTGAATGGGAAGCAGACTTGCAAGCTCTGCAACTGAGGAAAGGTTTTCACCGTTGAGGCGCACACCATGATCGCCATCGAGGCGGCGAATCATGCCCAAAGAGTCTGTCACGCCTTGGGGGTTTTTTACCTTGGCAAATAGCAGGCAATCTGCGTGACCTTGAGCAATAACAGAGGCCAACTTAAGGCTACGGAAAGAGCGCCCTAAACCAAGCATATGAACGGCCTCTAAAACACTCGTCTTACCACTGGCATTAAGTCCGTAAAGTAAGTTGATGCCGTCATCAAAATGAAGGTCAACTTGAAGCAAATTACGCAACCGCTGGATGCTTAACTGCTGAACAGACATAAGCTACTTCACCTGTGGACAACACCTATAACAAGGTGTGCATAACTTGTGAACGTTAGACGCTTCAGAGCTATAAAATGGGCTAGAGTTCAAACTCATTTAAAGGCGCATGGGCATAATGACATACTGTGCAGCACCGCTGCCACCATCAGCCAATAGAGCGCTAGAATTTGAATCGCTTAGGGTTATTTTCACCTGATCACTGTGTAATACATTGAGTACATCGAGCACGTAGCCAACGTTAAATCCAATTTCAATTTGAGCACCTTGGTAATCAACCATAAGGCTTTCTTCAGCCTCTTCTTGCTCAGGATTATTTGCCACAACCTGCAGGTTTGTATCACTGACTGTCATGCGTACACCACGGTATTTTTCATTGGACAGTATGGCTGCACGACTCAACACACCTCTCATAGCCAAACGATCAACTAGCACAATCTTGTCGCCATTACGTGGCAATACGCGCTCATAATCTGGAAACTTACCATCAACGAGTTTAGAGGTAAAGATGAACTCATTAGTAAACGCCCGGATGTGACTGGCACCAACAACCAACCGCACAGTGGAATCTTCTTCTGTCATTAAACGCGCTAATTCCAACACGCCCTTACGTGGGACGATCAATTGCTGCGCGGCTTGATCTGGCAAGCCAACTGGCATAAAACTCGTTGCCAACCGATGCCCATCAGTAGCCACAGTGCGCAATTGGCTATCTTTAATTTCAAACAACATACCGTTTAGGTAGTAACGTACATCTTGCTGGGCCATCGCGAAACCAGTTTGATCTACCAGCTGTTTGAGGGCCATTTGAGGCACCTCAAATTCGAATGACTCAGGGCTGTCTTCGACGTTAGGAAAGTCTGTGGCTGGCAATGTGGATAACTTAAATTTACTACGCGCAGAACGAACCAAAACATGTTCTTCATTTTGCATGACTTCAATCATGGCGTGATCGGGTAGCGACTTGCAAATGTCCATCAATTTACGTGCCGGGATAGTCACCCCACCGTCTTCGCCAGCTTGATCTAAGCTCACACGCCCCACCAACTCTACTTCTAGATCGGTACCTGTAAGCGTAAGTTGGTCACCCTCCACCACGACCAATATGTTGGCCAGTACAGGCAAGGTTTGACGCCTCTCAACAACACCCGCAACTAACACTAAGGGTTTTAAAAAGGCTTCTCGGCTGATGGTAAATTTCATACTACAATCCTGTTAACGGTTCTGGTTCGGCAGACTATCGGCTTAGACAGTTAATGAGCGATATAAGTTATCATAATCATCGTGAATGTCACGATCTGCTTCTCGTAATTCTTTTATTTTCCGGCATGCATGCAACACTGTTGTATGGTCCCGCCCTCCAAACGCATCACCAATCTCTGGCAAGCTGTGGTTTGTCAGTTCTTTTGCCAAGGCCATCGCTAGCTGACGCGGGCGCGCCACTGAACGTGAGCGACGCTTTGATAAGATATCAGCAATTTTAATTTTATAGTAGCTTGCAACAGTTTTCTGGATATTATCAATGCTCACCTTACGATCTTGCAACGCCAACAAATCCCGCAAAGACTCTTGTATAAAGGGCGTGGAAATCGCCTCTCCAGTAAAGTGCGAGTTGGCAACTACACGCTTAAGGGCACCCTCTAACTCTCGCACGTTGGAACGAATCTTTTTTGCAAGAAAAAATGCCGCATCCTCAGGCAGAGCAATATTCCCTTCAGCCGCTTTTTTCATCAGAATTGCTACCCGAGTTTCGAGCTCAGGCGGCTCAACTGCCACAGTTAGGCCCCAGCCAAACCGCGACTTCAGACGATCCTCCAGACCCACTATCTCTTTGGGGTAACGGTCGCAGGTCAATATCATCTGCTGACCGCTTTCCAAAAGGGCATTAAAGGTGTGAAAAAATTCTTCTTGTGAACGCTCTTTCCCTGCAAAGAATTGTATATCATCTATCAACAAGGCATCAACTGAACGATAGAAACGCTTAAATTCGTTGATCGCATTTAGCTGCAAAGCCTTAACCATGTCGGCCACAAAGCGCTCCGAATGCAAATAAACTACTTTTGCATTTGGATTTCGTTCGATTAGTGCCGCTCCAACCGCATGCATTAAATGCGTTTTACCTAACCCCACGCCACCATAAAGAAATAGGGGGTTGTAAGAACTACCAGGGTTTTCAGCAACCTGCTTAGCCGCGGCTAAGGCCAGTTGATTTGACTTACCTTGAACAAAACTTGAGAAGGTAAACGCCCGGTTTAAATAACTTTGATGACGGACAGAGCCTTCAACTTGAACAACTCGCTCTGGGCCAGGCTCGACGTTAAACTGTGGCTGAATAATTGTGCTAGAACGCCTAGGCATAGGTGCCACAGCTGGCGGTGCAGTTGGCACAAAGCTGGCTGGAGTAATAATAGTAGATCCCTGAGCCGCAGCGGTTAGCGCGCCATTTGGTGAGCTCACTAGCAGCTCTACATCTTGGGTAGCGTCTGTGGCGTAATCAGCAACTAGCTCACGTATTCTAGAAAAGTATTTATCTCTAACCCAGTCTTGAACGAAACGATTAGGTGCCAAAAGCTGAATAACTCGGCCGTCTTCTTGGATTTTTAAGGGTCGAATCCACGTATTAAACTGCTGACTAGGCAGTTCATCCTGAAGACACGCCAAACATTGTTGCCAAATTGCTAGAGACATTTTTTACTAGAGCCAAATTAAACTAAATTTTTAAAGCCAACAAAGTGACCTTAAGCCAACGGATTAAGGGCATCATTTTATCACCAACTGCCCAAAGTTATCCACAGGCAGCGCTCGATAAAGCAATATAAGGGATATCTTTTGAGTAAAGTGAAAATATTTTGCCTTTTTATGTGATTTAGTAGTTTAAACCAAGATTCAGGCTTGCTATTAGATTTACCCTCTCATATAATTTCGCCCCTAGATTTTCAAAGCCTAAATTTTGGCCCTTAATTAATTTTGCGAGACCGATCATGAAAAGAACGTTTCAACCTAGCGTCTTAAAGCGCAAGCGCACTCACGGTTTCCGTGCCCGCATGTCAACTCCAGGCGGCCGTGCCGTAATTAACGCCCGTCGTGCAAAAGGCCGCAAGAGCCTAAGCGCTTAAGCGACTGTTGCGCGCTTAGCGTATGACTGATTTCGACTTTTCTCGGCAACGACGCCTGTTAAATGCGAGAGATTTTCGAAGGGTTTTTGACCAAGCTGATTTCAAAGTTTCGGATCAGCACCTACTGATCTTGGCCCGCCCAAGTTTGCATGACCATTCCCGTATTGGATTGGTTATTGCGAAAAAAGGTATAAAACTAGCGGTACATCGCAACCGGATTAAACGGGTTGTGCGTGACAGTTTTAGAACCCTTTGCACGCAAACGAACGAATTTTCCCTTCCCCTGGACATTGTTATCCTGTCTAGAAAAGGCTTGGGGGAACTTGACAATGACGCAGTCCACCGCCTAATTAGCAAACAATGGGTAAGATTACGTAAAAAAACTGCCCAAACTGGCCAGATTTAGCACACTTCTGGAGCCTGCCCATTGCCAATAGGCGAACAGGCTCTATAATCTAACTCCTTTACAATACAACTAACGACGATTTGTTTCTATGGATTTTCAACGCATTATTCTCATTGCGGGTGTCGCCATCATTTCCTACTTGATGGTCCTACAGTGGAATCAAGATTACGGTACCGAAGCCCTCGCTCCACAACAAGTCACCAGCGTTTCTGCATACGATACAGAAGCAGTTAGTACTGATTTTGCCGTGGCTGCGCAACCAAACGATAACGCTGACATTACGGTTACTCAAACTGAAAATGCGAGTGCTGGATCACTTATTGAGGTTAAAACTGATACTCTAGAAGTGATTATTGACACTCAGGGTGGCGACATAATCCAAGCCTCACTGGCTCAGTATCTAGCAGAAATGAACCACTCAGATGTGCTATTTACCCTGTTAGAACAAAACCAACAGCGCACTTATGTGGCTCAAAGTGGGCTAGTTGGCCTTAACGGTACCGACATTAAGTCTCGGCCAATATTTAAGGCCGCGCAATCAACATACGAATTACTTGACGGCGAGCGGAGTTTAGAAGTTGTACTAAGCATTACGGACGAAACCGGCGCAGTGATCAACAAGATCTACACCTTTACTCGTGGCAGCCATTTAATCAACCTAACCTATGCTGTTGACAACCGCGGCAACCAGCCTTGGTCTGCTAATTTGTTTGGCCAAATTAAACGTGACCGCTCTGCAGACCCTAGTGCGTCTGGTGGTATGGGTATGTCTGCTTACCTTGGCCCCGCTTTTTCTTTTCCAGATGACAAGTACTACCGGTATGACTTTGATGACATGGACGATGCCAACCTAAAGCGCAGTGCGCCAGGCGGCTGGGTAGGCATGTTACAACATTACTTTGTTACCGCGTGGGTACCTAACCCAGAGCAGCAACATAACTACAGCACCCGGGTTAGCAAAAATAACTATATTGCTGGCTTTGTTAGCCCTGCTTTAGAGTTACAGGCGGGACAGTCTGGTGCCACGTCGGCTGATTTTTATGCTGGCCCTAAGATTCAAGCAGACCTTGAAGCCATTTCTGAGAACCTAGACTTGGTGGTTGACTACGGTTGGTTATGGTGGGTTTCACAACCATTATTCTGGTTGTTGAACACCATGTTTGGGTTTGCAGGTAACTGGGGTGTAGCCATCTTATTGGTCACCCTATGCGTTAAAGCATTCTTCTTTTATCCGTCGGCTATTTCGTATCGCTCAATGGCCAAGATGCGAGCACTAGCGCCTGAAATTGCCAAATTAAAAGAAAAGTTTGGTGACGATCGATCTAAAATGTCGCAAGGGATGATGGAATTATACAAACGGGAAAAAGCCAATCCTTTAAGTGGTTGTTTCCCTATTATTATCCAGATGCCAGTATTCATTGGCTTATATTGGATGTTGATGGAAACTGTTGAGCTGCGTCACGCGCCATTCTTCCTCTGGATCCAAGACCTGTCCGTACAAGATCCTTATTTTGTATTACCACTGCTCATGGGCGCCACCATGTTCATCCAGCAGATGCTGAACCCGACGCCTCCAGACCCGATGCAGGCTAAGATAATGAAGATGTTACCTATTGTGTTCACTATCTTTTTCCTTTGGTTTCCTGCGGGTCTTGTTTTGTATTGGGTATGCAACAACGTCTTGTCAATCACGCAACAATATATAATTACCAAACGAATTGAAAAGGTCATGGCTGAGCGTAAAAATTAACCTAATGCTCTAAACATGTTACAAAGGCCTCCCAGTGAGGCCTTTTTTGCATTAATTAAGCCCCATTTTTGTTGCCACAGGAGCGCTAACTACCTTGCAATCAGATCTAGATACTATTTGTGCACAGACGACGCCTCCAGGGCGCGGTGGTGTGGGCATTATTCGCTTATCTGGGCCTAGGGCTTTAGCCTATGGTCAAGCACTAAGCCGCAGCCAAGGCATAGTTCGTCATGCCCATTATGGCGCATTTTTAGATACCCAAGGCGAACAAATTGATGCTGGCATAAGCATTTATTTTAAAGCCCCGGACTCCTTTACCGGTGAAGACGTGTTTGAATTTCAAGGCCATGGTGGGCAAGTAGTTATGGATTTACTACAGCGTGAACTCACACAATTAGGCGCTCGTTTAGCCAGACCTGGAGAGTTTTCTGAACGTGCCTTTCTAAATGATAAAATGGACCTTGCCCAAGCAGAATCGATTGCAGATTTAATAGATGCTAGCTCAGAACAAGCGGCAAGAAACGCGTTGCGATCATTAAAGGGGGTGTTCTCAACCCATATTAATACCCTAGTTGAAAGCCTTATCTATTTGCGTCTCTATGTGGAAGCAGCAATAGACTTCCCAGAAGAAGAAATTGATTTTCTAGCTGACGGTAAAGTAGCTGCTCTTTTAGAGAACGCTCAGTCAGACCTAGATCACCTGTTGCAGCAGGCCCACCAGGGCAGCTTGCTGCAAGAGGGCATGCAAGTTGTCATCGCTGGCGCACCCAACGCTGGAAAATCTAGCTTACTTAACGCCCTAGCAGGACAAGAACGCGCTATCGTTACAGACATTGCAGGAACAACGCGAGATATTTTAAAGGAATCTATCAATATTGATGGCCTGCCTTTACATATTTTAGATACTGCTGGTTTACGAGAGAGCCCAGACAAGGTGGAGAAAATTGGTATTGCGCGTGCGATTGACGCTATTGGCCAAGCTGATCAAATTTTGTTGTTGCAAGATGCCCAGGATAGCACCTCACCGCAGGTTCACTGGCAAGGGTTAATGGGCCAACAGCCTATGCCTAACCAACTTACCTTAGTTCGCAATAAGATAGACCTCTCAAACAGCCTGCCGAACCTAACACAAGTTGATGGTGTAGACTGTATCTACCTCAGTGCAAAGCATGGTCAAGGATTAGACCTATTGCGCCGCCAGCTAAAACAAGCTGTTGGTTATCAAGCAACACTAGAAGGTGGCTTTAGTGCACGCAGGCGACACCTTGACGCACTTAAAAGATGTAAATTACTACTGCACGAAGGCGCTACGCAGCTGGCTTACAGCCAGGCTGGCGAACTATTAGCTGAAGACTTACGTTTAGCTCAAGAGTGTTTGAACGAAATTACTGGCAGTTTTACTAGTGATGACTTACTAGGCCGTATTTTTGGATCATTTTGTATTGGGAAATAACTATTTATGTCCAGCGCACACCACATTTTATGTATTGAAGATGAAATTGATATCCAAGAGATCATCGCTTACAACCTTGGAAAGGCTGGCTATATGGTCACCCTTGCCGGTGATGGTGTTGAAGGCTTAAAGCTAGCGCAAACACACATCCCTGATTTAATATTGCTTGATATCATGCTGCCAAACCTCAATGGCATGCAGGTGTGTGAACGACTTAAAGCAGACGCTAAAACCCAAGCAATACCCATTATAATGCTTTCCGCACGAAGTGAAGAAGCTGATGTTATTGGTGGCCTTACTCAGGGTGCAGATGACTATATGACCAAGCCTTTTAGTCAGGCTGAGCTATTGGCTCGAATTAAAGTGGCTTTACGTAGGCGACCCACCACACACATACTCACTATGGGGACTTTGTCACTAGACCTTGATACCTACAACTGCAGTCTAAATGGCCAAGCATTAAAACTGACCACCACCGAATTTAAACTCTTACACACCTTAATGGCACAACCTGGTCGTGCCTTTTCAAGGGAACAACTCATACTTTCTGCCTTGGGTGAAAAATCTGAAGTGGTCGATCGTAATGTTGATGTTCATATTCGTGGCGTCCGAAAGCAGTTAGGTAAGGCGGCATCCGCAATAGAAACCATACGTGGCGTGGGTTATCGTTGTGATCCTAACTATAGTGAAACCCTAGCAAGCGAAGTCCATTAGCATGCGTCACTCACCAATATTCTTACGACTTTATGCAGGTTTTGCTGTCGTCATATTGTTTAGTATCTTGATTGTTGGCCTAATGGTTCAGCGTCAAATAGAGCAGGCCAGTTTGCGAGATATCAGTAATAACCTTTCGAGTCAGGCCTTTATATTACAACAGTCGTTTGCTAACACTGGTCAACAAACCCAAAGCCAAATACAACAAACATTGAAGCAAATTGGCCAGCGTATTGATACTCGAGTTACGCTACTAACAAAAGACGGCGTGGTTATTGCAGATTCTGAGTTCAATGCTTCAGAGATGGATAATCATCGCTATCGACCAGAAATTATTGCTGCTAATACATCTGATATAGGACAATCACGACGCTATAGTAAAACCTTACAAAAACCAATGTTGTATGTTGCCGTTTCAGCCATGGCCAGCAATGGCAATCTGGGTTACATTCGTACAGCATTGCCAACACAACGTATTGATGAGGAGATCAATTATTTGCGCCGAGTTATTATCATTGCTGCTAGTCTTACGGCATTGATTGCATTGTTTATAGGGTATTGGTTGGCGATGAGTTTTGCTCGGCCCCTTAGGCAAATGACACTCATTGCTAAAAACTATGCTCATGGCCGCTATCAGTTGCGAATTCCTAGCCAAAGACGTGACGAAATAGGCGATTTGGCTCGCTCACTTAATCAGATGGCTGATATTTCAGCCCAGCGCTTTGATATCATAAAAACGGAACGGGACCAGCTCTCTACTATCCTTAAAAGTATGAACGAAGGCGTTATTACTGTGACCAGTGAAGGCCTTATTACCCACGTTAACGCTGCTGCTTGTCGTATGTTGCGCACCAGTGGTGAACGTTGCTTAGGCCAAGCGCTAACAGACATAGATGGGTCGGACAACCTTGACCACGCGTTTAGACAATGCCAACAACAACAAACCAGCGTGGAGCGAACCATCCAGCTTGATGGCTATACATTTTCACGACACTACCGATTGCATGTTACTTTGTTAAAACAGTCCCACCGGGCTGACGCAATTTTGGTACTGCAAGACATCACTGCCGTTCAGCGTATTGACAAAATGCGCGCAGACTTTGTTGCAAACGCTTCCCACGAACTGAAAACGCCTATTACGGCCATTCGTGGTTTTGCAGAAACCTTAATAGAAGATGACACAATAGATCGCGCTATACAGCAGCGGTTTATGCGTAAAATTCATGGCCAATCTATCCGTTTATCTGCCTTAGTGTCAGATTTATTAGCCTTGTCTCGGCTAGAAAGCAACGATGAAGCCTACAACACCCAGGTAGATTTACAACAAGTGGTACAAAGGGTGTGTGCTAACTTACAGGCGGTAGCTCAGACACAACAAGTCACTTTGGAGCTACAAACAAAAGATGGCCCGATGATGTTGTTGGGTGATGACAATGCTCTAGGGCAAATGGCAACCAACCTTATTGATAATGCCATTAAATACACCGCAGCAAAGGGAACCGTTACCGTGGCCCTTACCGTAACTGAAGGGGTAGCGGTACTGGCAGTGAAAGACAATGGCTTGGGTATTGATGAATCTGATCAAGAGCGTATTTTTGAGCGTTTTTACCGAGTTGATAAAGCCCGCTCACAATCTCTTGGTGGAACTGGCCTTGGCCTTGCCATTGTTAAACATATAGTGCAAAGCCATAAAGGGCTCTTGCAACTAAACAGTAAGTTAAATCAGGGGTCTACTTTCACAATTAAGATTCCCTTGTCCACTTATACTAGCTAATTAAAAATAAACTGATAATCTTTATATTGCCTTAACAAAGGGTGCCTATAATGCGCGCTAACTAAGGCCCTATTATTACCCATCGAGGCAGTTCACATGGCAAACCCCATACTTAGCTTATTTGGCCATTCACCTATTAAACCGTTACAAAATCATATGCACACGTCACTGCAGTGTGTAGAGCTATTAGTCCCTTTTTTTCAAGCGGTTATCAAAGAGGACTGGGAAACTGTAGAAGCTACTTATAATTCAATTGCTAAATTGGAAGGAGATGCTGATAACCAAAAACAAGACATCCGCTTGCACCTGCCAAAAAGCTTATTCATGCCCATTAACCGTTCTGATCTAATTCAATTATTAAGCAAGCAAGATAAAATTTGCAACACTGCAAAAGATATAGCAGGCATCATGTTAGGCCGTAAGCAAGTGGTGCCTAAAAAGATTTCTACAGATATGACTGCCTACGTAAAGTCTGCCGTGGCTGTAGCTGTGGAAGCCAAGGTAGTGATTGATGAGCTTGATGAACTCATTGGATCAGGGTTTGGTGGCCGTGAAATTGATCGTATCAACCGATGCATTACCAAACTGGAAAAAGCAGAAGACAAGAATGATAAACGGCAAATTACCTTACGTGCAAAATTACATGAAATCGAAGCCGACTTACCTCCTGTAGATGCCATGTTTATGTATAAAACTATCGAAACCATTGGTAATTTAGCCGATTGTGCGCAAAGTGCTGGCGAGCAAATTCAGGTCATCATAGCTCGTTAAGTACGGGCATATATACGACAACAAAAATCGATAACTTACACCTTACATAGCTTCGAGAAAACATTATGGAAGTTTTAAACGAATATGGTCAAATCTTACTCATTCTAGCCATCATCTTTGGTGTGTTTATGGCTTGGGGTGTGGGCGCAAATGATGTCGCTAATGCCATGGGAACCTCAGTGGGTTCTGGTGCTATTACGTTAAAGCAGGCCATCATCATCGCCATGATCTTTGAGTTTGCTGGCGCTTACTTGGCAGGTGGCGAAGTTACAGCTACCATTCGAAAGGGAATTATTGACCCACTAACCTTGCAGGGCACACCTGAGTATCTAGTTTACGGTATGCTCTCAGCACTACTTGCAGCTGGGACTTGGCTATTGATTGCGTCCATTCTTGGTTGGCCAGTATCAACCACTCATTCCATTGTTGGTGCCATTGTTGGCTTTGCTGCGGTTGCTATTTCTGTGGATGCCGTGAATTGGAGCAAAGTAGGTACCATTGCTGCCAGTTGGATCGTTTCACCCGTACTAGCGGGTACAATTTCCTATATGTTGTTTAAAAGTGTTCAGCGGCTTATCTTAGATACTGAAGCTCCATTTGAAAACGCTAAACGCTACGTGCCTGTGTACATGTTTATGGTGGGCTTTATGATCACCATGGTCACTTTAATCAAAGGTTTAAAGCACGTACTAAAAGACATTGGCTTTACCCTAAACTACTTTGAAATGTCCTTAGTGGCAGCCGCTGCAGGCATTTTAGTTTCCATAGTGGGTAGCATAATGTTAACCCGTGTTAAGCGTATCGAGGCCATTGAGGCAGAAGATCGCTTTGCTAACGTGGAAAAGGTCTTTGCAGTACTAATGGTATTTACAGCCTGTGCTATGGCTTTTGCTCACGGTTCTAATGATGTGGCCAATGCCGTTGGTCCGATGGCAGCAGCCATCGCCACTATTAAATCTGGTGCCGTAACAGCCAAATCCAGTATGCCAGCTTGGATTTTATTAGTGGGTGGAGTGGGTATTGTAATTGGCCTGGTGACTTACGGCTATAAGGTTATGGCCACCATTGGCACGAAGATCACAGAGCTAACCCCCAGCCGAGGCTTTGCCGCCACCTTAGGTGCCTCTGCAACTGTTGTACTTGCCTCGGGTATAGGCTTACCTATATCAACTACACACACTTTAGTAGGCGCAGTATTGGGGGTAGGTTTAGCCCGAGGGCTAGCTGCAATTAACCTGCGTATTGTTGCAACTATCTTTACCTCTTGGGTGATCACACTTCCAGCTGGTGCAATCTTGGCTATTATATTTTTCTACATCTTTAAAGCGATTTTTTCTTAAACCCAAGGTAGTCACCCTTGTAAAAAGGCCTAAGTTCACCCTTGAGTTTTAGGCCTTTTTTATTGATAACTTCTGCATTTAATAGCCATACCGGCGTTCTTTAGCAGATGCATATAAACTACCAAAATCTAGCCCTATTAGCCTGTCGCTAAGGTGCCCCTGTTAAAATAGTTTACTCGCCTACACCTGTTGATCTGGTGCACCTATTATTTACTTCTAGTACAACCGCTGACTTATCAGATTATATCGAATATAATAAAGCGAAGGGTATGCATTAGTAACCTTACTTTCAAACTGCTTTTGTTTTAATCCATGTAAATATAGAAAGAAAAGGTCATTCACGTCTCTGGCTCGATATTAGAGTTTTGCAGCAAACGTGGCGTGAGCCCTTCACCATTAAATATCAACCTTTCAATTAATCATCCAATAGAGATAGATGCTGTTCAATGGCTGGTAACATTGGGCGACAGTACGAGTAAAAAACTATGCGTCATAAAATAAGCCTTTCAATTATTCTAATAGTATTTTGGTTGCTTAACTCTGGCCACTATAATTATTTGATTCTTGCCCTAGGTGCAGCTTCTATTGCCATCGTTGTGTTAATTGCTCATCGTATGGATGTTGTAGACCATGAGTCGCAAACAATTCATCTGTCACTAGAGTACCCACGTTTTGGTTTATGGCTGATCAAAGAAATCGTGGTCGCCAATTTAACAGTGGTTAAGCACATATGGCTTGGTAACAAAACAATTACGCCCACAGTAAAAGTAATTAAGGCAAGCCAAACCACTGATGTGGGAAAGGTGATCTATGCAAATTCAATTACACTAACACCGGGCACTGTGACGCTAGGTTTAGTAAATGATGAAATAATGGTGCATGCATTAATCCAAGAAAATATTGTGGCACTAGAGTCTGGAGATATGGATAGCCGGGTTAGTAGACTGGAGCAATCATGGTAATTGCAGCAACTTTGGCAATTCTTGTTGCCATGATACTGGCCGTCATTAGGGCTGTAGTCGGCCCTAGCCTTTACGACAGAATTCTAGCCGTCAATATGTTCGGCACTAAGACGGTACTGCTTATTTCTCTTTTGGGTTTTATGATGGGCCGCCCTGAGTTTTTAGATATTGCTATGGTATATGCGTTGATTAACTTTATCAGTGTTATTGGGGTGCTGCGCCTATCTGACGCTTTTAACGCTAAACATAATGGCCAAGTGGCTGATCTAGTAAAGAGAGATCCGTAATGGAAGGTGTCCTTAGTTTACTGAGTGCTTTTTTCCTCCTAATAGGCAGTTTTTTGTGCCTTTCAGGCGGTGTAGGTATATTGCGATTTCCAGACTTCTATACCCGTATGCATGCAGCGGGAGTAACAGATACTTTAGCTGCCACCATGATACTTATTGGCTTAATGTTACAAAATCCTGAAATGCTGGTGATTATAAAACTCATACTTATTCTTTTAATGACGCTGTTTATTAGCCCTGCAGCCAGTCATGCCCTAGGGCAAGCTGCAGCTTTAAACAATTTACCTCCACTGGTAAATGTGCAGATAAAGGACTTGGAAAAAGGTTCAGCCTCAGGAGATAAAACATCGAAATCTTAGTCGATATTGTCTTACTCACACTTTTGGTTGGTATTGCCCTTGCGGTCAATCAAATCAAAGATATGTTTGCCGTTGTTATGCTGGCAGGTATTTATGGGCTTGTGTCTGCCAGCTTCTTCGTTGCTATGGACGCTGTGGATGTTGCATTTACAGAGGCCTCTGTTGGTGCCGGCATTTCCACGCTCCTAATGCTAACAACTGTAGCCATGACTGGGCGAACAGAACATGAAGCAAGCCACAAGCCTCTTTTAGCGTTGATTGTAGTGGCTATTACCGGCGGTTTGCTAATTTATGGAACCTTCGACATGCCTTATTTTGGTTCTGCAGATGCTGCCGTTCACAACCATGTCGCTCCTCGTTATATTTATGATTCGATGAAGGAGATTGGTGTCCCCAATATGGTCACCTCTGTACTGGCAAGCTATAGAGGGTTTGATACCTTTGGCGAAGTTACGGTGATATTTACGGCTGGAATTGGCGTTTTGGCATTGTTATCGGTTGTTCAGCGCCCTAAAAATGATGCCGCAATTGAAGCAATTAATGACTCAATGCATGAGAAACATTTGATCTTGCGCGTTGCTATAAAAACGATGATTCCATTTATTCTACTTTATGCATTTTATGTGCAGTTCCACGGTGATTATGGTCCTGGTGGGGGGTTTCAAGCTGGCGTTATATTCGCTGCAGCGATCATTATGTATGCAATGTTATTTGGCCTAAGTGCAGCACGGAGAGTCATCACACAGCCTGCTGTGCAATTATTATCCGCCCTTGGCGTGCTTGTTTATGGAAGCGTAGGCGTGGTGTCAATGTTAAACGGTGGCAGCTTCCTAGATTATAGTGTGTTGACTGCCGATCCCATTGCTGGTCAACATTTAGGCATTCTGCTAATTGAGCTGGGTGTGGGTTTAACAGTTGCGTCTGTCATGATCATCATATTTTTTAGTTTTTCTGCTCGCAGAGAATACCAACAAGCTAATAAAGGTGAGTCTTTATGACAATGATACTTGGCCTTTATAATTACTGGGTAGTGATCGTTTTAATGATGATCGGTTTTTATATCATCATAGCTCATGGCCACCTTATCAAAAAAATTGTTGGCCTAAATATTTTTCAAACCTCTGTTTTTATTTTTTATATTAGCGTTGGCAAGGTAGAAGGAGCGACAGCTCCCATATGGCAAGATGGCATCATACTTTACTCTAACCCACTTCCTCATGTTCTAATCTTGACAGCCATTGTAGTGGGTATAGCAACGACTGCTTTGGGGCTTGCGCTGATCATAAGGATTAAAGAAGCCTATGGCAGTGTTGACGAGGATGAAATTCAGACCATGGATAACCAGGCTATGGTCAATCAAGACAAGGAACATTAGTAGTGTTAGTGCACCTCCCCATATTGCAAGTTATAGTGCCGCTAATAGCAGCGCCAGCCTGTTTGATCCTCAGAAGGCCAAAACTAGTTTGGTTATTTGCACTCCTAGCCAGTTCATTAGCATTTATTATTAGCATTCTTTTGCTTCAGCAAGTGATGGCAACTGGCACCATTAGCTATGAATTAGGCGGGTGGAGCCCACCATGGGGGATTGAATACCGTATTGATAAGCTGAACGCCTTTATTGCTCTAATCATATCTGGCATCAGTACTGTGGTATTGCTGGCAGCGCAAACTAGTATAGAAAAAGAAATCCCCAAAGACAAACAGACACTTTTTTATATTCTATACCTACTGTCACTAACTGGGATGTTGGGTATTGTAACCACCGGTGATGCGTTCAATGTTTTTGTTTTCCTAGAAATATCCTCACTGTCAGCTTACTCTTTAATTGCACTTGGTAAAGACCGGCGTGCACTTTGGGCATCTTTTCAGTATCTCATCATGGGAACCATAGGTGCTACTTTTATCCTTATCGGTATAGGCCTCATGTACCAAATGACTGGTACACTTAATATGGCAGATCTTGCAGAACGTTTACCCGCAGTGGCAGAAACCCGCACCATTACCACTGCTTATGTGTTTTTTATCGTGGGTGTGTGCTTAAAACTGGCATTATTTCCCCTGCATTTTTGGCTACCTAATGCCTATGCTTATGCACCATCAATTGTAACAGCTTTTTTTGCCGCTACCTCCACCAAGGTGGCTGCTTACCTACTGATTCGTTTCACGTTTTCAATCTTCGGTATTTCGTTTTCTTTTACCGCCCTGCCGATCGAGACAATGTTTTTGGTGATGGGATTATTAGGCATATTTATTGCGTCTACGGTGGCTATTTATCAAAATAATATAAAGCATGTATTTGCGTACTCTAGCGTAGCTCAAGTGGGTTATATGATTGTAGGCTTTAGTCTTTCTACACCTGCTGGATTAACTGCAATGCTGTTGCACATGTTTAATCATGCATTGATGAAAGGTGCGCTATTCATGGCCTTGGTTGCCATTATGTACCGTGTTGGTAGTAGCAAAATTACCGACTTGCAAGGTTTAGGTCGACAAATGCCTTTAACAATGGCTGCCATTGTAGTGGGCGGTTTAAGCCTTATAGGGGTGCCACTAACAGTTGGGTTTGTGAGTAAGTGGTATTTAGTTGTGGCCGCTATCGAAAAAGGTTGGTGGTGGTTAGCAGGCCTAGTTTTATTGGGTTCTCTATTAGCTGTAATCTATGTATGGCGTATTGTTGAGACTGCTTATTTTAAGGCCCCAGTTTTAGGTCAGCAGCCTGTTAAAGAAGCACCAATGGCTATTCTTATTCCCGTTTGGCTTCTAGTTAGTGCTAACGTGTACTTTGGCATTGATACACGCCTCAGTGTGGAAATTGCTGCCAGTGCAGCTAAAAGCTTATTCGGGGTTGTGCAATGATTTTTTCATTAGACACCTTGCTGCAGCTGTGTATTCTATTACCTGTCTTTGCCACACTTTTGATCGTAGCCTTTAGGCGCCATCAAAACTTAAGAGAAGCTGTTAGCCTTGCTACCAGCCTGTGCGTGTTTTATGCTGTGGTTACTATCTATATGGGTTTAGATGCTGGTGAGACTATCGCTGTCCATTGGTTACAGGTTTTACCAGGATTGAGTTTGAGCTTTTCTGTAGAACCCTTGGGGATGATCTTTGCGTTAATTGCTAGCTTCCTCTGGTTTGTGACTATTATCTATTCCATTGGTTATATGCGTGGCCATAATGAAGACCATCAAACACGGTTTTTTTGTTGCTTTGCCATTGCTATAGGCAGTGTCATGGGGGTTGCCTTTGCAGATAACTTGTTTACCCTGTTTATCTTTTATGAAGTACTTACATTCTCTACCTATCCTCTTGTGACTCATGCTGGAACAGACGCCGCAAAAAAAGGTGGGCGAGTCTACCTCGGCATTTTACTCAGTACATCAGTTGCATTTTTTCTATTTGCAATACTTGGTACATGGGTAATTGCTGGTACGCTAGATTTCACTCAAGGTGGCGTTTTTCCAGTAGATGCAAACACTACTTTGCTAGGTATGATTTTAGTACTATTTATTTTTGGCATTGGTAAGGCGGCTATTATGCCTTTCCATCGGTGGCTGCCTGCAGCAATGGTTGCACCAACCCCAGTGAGTGCTTTACTGCATGCAGTTGCTGTAGTTAAGGCTGGTGTTTTCACCGTAATGAAAGTCGGTATGTTTATTTTTGGCCTCGATTTATTAGTCGTTTTGCCAACTACACAGTTTTTACTATACCTAGCTGGCGCGTCAGTGCTGCTTGCCTCATTCGTTGCTATGCGACAGGACAATTTAAAAGCAAGGCTGGCTTACTCAACAGTTAGTCAACTGGGCTATATTACTATTGGTGTGCTCTTGGCAACATCATCAGGCGTTATCGCAAGTTCAATGAATATAGCAATGCATGCTTTTGGTAAAATTACTTTATTCTTCTGTGCTGGTGCAATTTTAGTTGCTGCACATAAAAGTAACATAAGTGAAATGCGAGGCCTTGGCAGGCAAATGCCTTTTACTATGGTAGCGTTCTTTATTGGAAGTCTTAGCATTATTGGGCTGCCTCCCACTGGCGGAACATGGAGCAAGTGGTACTTACTAATGGCTACATTAGAAACTGAACAGTTAATCATTATGGCCACCTTAATGCTCAGTTCACTACTCAATATTGCCTATTTAATGCCAATACCTTTTCACGCTTTTTTCTCCCAAAGTCCAGCTATAAATGAGCACGGAGTGTCTGTTACCAAAGTTCAAATAAAAGAAGCACCTATTGCATCATTGATCGCAATAGGCATTGCAGCTTTAGGTTGTTTAGTCTTGTTTATCTACCCCAATCCTCTCTTCGAGTTGGCTTCTTCTATTTTAGAACCCCAGCAATCGACTCATGGAAACTAACAAAATGAGCCAATATCTAGATATTCAGAACTATAAAAAATGCAGGTCAATAGTATTGTCACCTTCATTTGATTGTTGCTGTTTATTAAAAATAAATGTGTACTGCGTTCTCTTAGAAACACTTATTGGAGAGAAAGTATGAATGAGCAAGATAAACACTGGCTAGTTAGAGAAAAGACCATACGCTTACTTTGGCGAGGCGGTATTGTTATGTTGTTTTTACTCGTCATGGCCGATTTTTTTATTCACGCTCACCCTTACTTCCAAATAGACGGTACGTTTGGCTTCTTTTCTTGGTTTGCGCTTGTGACCTGTATCAGCATGGTACTTTTTGCTAAGGCACTTGGTCTACTGTTAAAGCGAAAGGACACCTATTATGACAATGAGTGACATCCCACCAGGCCTAGTGCTCATTATTGGTGCCTCCATGCTGCCAATGGTCGGTCAAAGACTAAGACCGATGCTCACACTAGGCTTGCCACTGTTAACACTTTACTTAGTATGGAGCTTGCCAAACGGCACCTTCGCTACTTTTCCTATGTTAGATTATAATCTTGCCTTTATTCAAAGTGATTCACTAAGCCGTCTCTTCGCTACTGTTTTTTCGATAATGACATTTGGTGGAAGCTTGTTTGCCCTTAAGCAAAAGCGAGTATTGGAATTAGTGTCAGTATTTGTCTATGCTGGCAGTGCCATTGGGGTCGTCTTTGCTGGCGACCTAATAAGCCTATTTATTTTTTGGGAAATAATGGCTGTTGCATCAACATTAGTTGTTCTTTCTGCTGGAGGCAAACGTTCTTATCAAATCTCAATGCGATATTTCCTTGTCCACGTTTTTGGTGGAACTCTATTATTAATAGGAATATTGTCACATATTGTAGATACCGGCTCGACTGCATTTACCGCAATGGAACCTAATACATTCGGTACTGTTCTTATCCTCATGGGCTTCCTTATTAACGCTGCTGCACCCCCTCTGTCGGCATGGTTATCTGATGCCTATCCAGAAGCTTCTTTTAGTGGTGCAGTATTTCTTTCAGCTTTTACCACTAAAGCAGCTGTATATGTTTTGCTACGCGGATTCCCAGGGTCTGAAGTTCTCATTTTTATCGGCGTATTCATGATATTTTATGGAATCATATATGCCCTGTTAGAAAATGACATGCGCAGAATTCTTGCTTACAGCATCGTAAATCAAGTGGGCTTTATGGTGACTGGTGTAGGCATTGGTACAGAAATGGCGTTGAACGGTGTTGCCGCACACGCATTCACACATATCATTTACAAGGGATTGTTGTTAATGTCGGCCGGATCAGTTCTTTATATGACTGGCAGGCGCAAGTGCACAGATTTAGGGGGGCTTTTTCAGAGTATGCCACTCACTGCCGTTTGCAGTATCATTGGGGCACTGTCAATTTCCTCATTTCCACTGACCTCAGGTTTCATCAGCAAGTCTATGATTAGTCAATCGGCTGCAGATGAAAGTCTAACGTTAGTCTGGTTTATGTTAATGGCTGCATCAGCTGGAGTCTTCCTTCATGCTGGGATTAAGTTCCCTTGGTTTGTATTTTTCCAAAAAGATTCAGGTTTGCGCCCCTCAGATCCGCCTTGGAGTATGAGATTAGCAATGATTCTATTTGCAAGTATTTGTATTGGCTTAGGCGTTTGGCCAGAATATTTATATGCAATGTTACCTTATGAGGTCACCTACGTACCCTATACTGTGACTCACGTTGTGCAGATGTTACAGCTGTTGCTTTTCTCAGGCTTTGCTTTTTTTATTATGCTTCCTTTGATGAAACGAACACTCACTATTACCCTTGATTTTGACTGGATATATCGACGTTTTTCCCCCTTAATTTTACGCCGCATATTTACTACTATTTGGAAAATAGACAGTGCACTGCGCCAAGCTTTTCTATCCAAACTCGATTCGGGGTTAAGTTTCCTGGCTCAGCGAAATGTGGGCACCACTAGCTTACTTTCTCGTGATCATCCAGCGGGAAGTATGGTGATCTGGGTTACGGTTCTGTTAGCGGTATATTTACTGATGAGTTTTATAGGTTAATCGCTTTTATATTTGGAAGATTAGTGACTGATCTATTGTTCACTGATAAGTACGGAGGCGAATCTTTAAACAGTGTCGCCTTTTTTTTGCTTCCATAAAAATACTAATAACCAGGTATATCTAAATCTTATATCTTGGATACGCGACCTAGTGATGCTGTTTAATTTCATCAGTTAAACTATTATCTATATGGTATGTGTTGATAGACATGATATCCAAAAGGTTTTAGCTCAACTGAAGTTATGACTCATCACCTGCATAAAAAATACACTCTACTACTGGCGCCCGATACTGAGCATAGCGATTCTTGTAGCAAAAAAGTTTAGTCTAAACCATTAATCAAGTTAATGTCCTACTTAAAACCACATCTAACACGGCTAGTGGGGGTCAGGCTAATCTAGAAAGGATAACCTCAAATACCCTTGTAAGCTCATTTTAACTAGCTTCTTAGCCCTATTCACGACTACCCATCAAGCTAAAATGGGAACCACAAGAGTAAACTAGTAAAATAGTGTTGTTAATTACGAGACACTAGTCTGTATTCAATTAACTCCACACTTGTGCAGACCGCTAAAAGCCCCCTAAAATTAGTCTCCAAAGACTAATGATTTGACACAGCTAAATGTATGTATATTTCGTTAAAAATGAAAGCTATATATGGATTTACTGCTCTAAAAATTGTTAATAAGTGATCTTATTTTTACGATTATGCTGCTATTAAACGCTGATAAAGCTTTTATTGTGACCAGAAACGTAATTTAAAAAATTATATCAAATATAGTTATACACAACTTATTCTGAACAAAGCTAAAACCTTTACCAACTTATCCAACGCAAAAGTTCTTCACCACGCAAACGATCTATAAGTATAAAAGAGTTATCCACACTATCCACAGCTATATACACAATTTAATTCACAGCCATTAAAAATAATAAAACTATCCAGATTTTTACCCTTAGAGGCTGTTAATAACGTGCGATCCTAACAATACCTAATCTGTGGGTAACTTCCGCCTGTGTATAACTAGCTTAGTTATACACACAAGGTAATCAGGCTACAAACCCGATATTAACCTTAACGTAACAGCTTTATCATCACCTTAAATGACTGTTTTAATTACTTTATTTAAACTTATACATAAAATAAAGGCTGCTTAATAATAACAACAATAACAATATAATATATATATACTTCTCTACATAGAACAACTAACAAAAGCTTAACCAACAACGAAATTATGGCGATTTATTAACGAGTTTAAAAACGCTATACTAAGATCCTGAGAATTCGTAATAATTTTGTAAGGAATAGATCGTGGATTTCCCCTCACGCTTTGATGTCATTGTAATTGGTGGTGGCCATGCTGGAACCGAAGCAGCCTTGGCTAGCGCTAGATTAGGGGCTAACACCCTACTTTTGACCCATAACATGGACACCTTAGGTCAAATGTCATGTAATCCAGCAATTGGTGGCATAGGCAAGAGTCATCTGGTACGGGAAATAGATGCCTTCGATGGTGCCATGGCTAGAGCAACAGATATCGCTGGCATCCAATTCCGGGTATTAAACTCCCGTAAGGGCCCAGCTGTGAGAGCAACAAGAGCACAAGCTGATCGAGGTTTATATCGCAGTGCGATTAGACAAACCCTTGAACAGCAGGAAAATCTTTATATATTTCAGCAATCTGTAGACGATCTAATTATTGAGCAAGATCAAGTTATAGGTGCCAAAACTAACATGGGAGTAAGTTTTTACGCTCAACAAGTTGTCATGACTACAGGCACTTTTTTGGGTGGTATTATCCACATTGGTATGCAGCAAAGCCAAGGTGGACGCGCGGGTGATCCGCCAGCAAATGCATTAGCTCAGAGGCTTAGAGAAAGACCGTTTCGTATCGAGCGATTGAAAACTGGAACGCCACCAAGAATCGATAAACGTACTGTAGATTTTAGTGTGATGCAGGAGCAACCAGGGGATACGCCTATTCCAGTCATGTCTATGATGGGTAAAGTAAGTGATCACCCACAACAGGTTCCGTGTCATATTACCCATACTAACGTCAATACACATAATATGATTCGAGATAGTTTGGATCGTTCTCCATTGTATGCAGGGGTTATTGAAGGCGTTGGGCCGCGCTACTGTCCTTCGATTGAAGATAAAATAATGCGTTTCGCAGACAAAGACAGCCATCAAATATTTGTTGAGCCAGAAGGACTAAATAGCATAGAGCTTTATCCCAACGGAATTTCTACTAGTTTACCCTTTGATGTGCAATTAAACTTCGTAAGATCTATTGTAGGGTTTGAAAGTGCCCACATAGTCCGGCCAGGTTACGCCATCGAATATGACTATTTTAACCCACAAGATCTAAAAGCAACGTTAGAAACAAAGCTTGTCGGCGGGCTATATTTTGCTGGGCAAATTAATGGTACTACCGGTTATGAGGAAGCAGCAGCGCAAGGTTTACTCGCAGGAGCAAATGCTGGCTTAAAAGCCTTAGGTAAGGAATCATGGACAGCCCGTCGAGATCAAGCCTACTTAGGCGTAATGGTAGATGACCTAGTGACTAATGGCACCCAAGAGCCGTATAGAATGTTTACTAGCCGCGCGGAGTACCGGTTATTGCTGCGGGAAGACAATGCAGATCAACGTTTAACAGAGATTGGCCATAACCTCGGTTTAGTGGGCGAAGAACGCTGGCGTTCGTTTAATGAAAAATGTGACGCCATAGAACACCGTAAAGGCTTAATGAAAGACACCAAAATAACGTTGAAAAATGACCTAGGTAAAAAAATAGAAACACTGTTGGATAAGCCTTTGAGCAAAGATACTAATTTGTTAGATATATTAAAACGTCCCGAGTTAAGTTACTCAAAGCTGCATGCAGTTGCAGGTTTACCAGAGGTAGACCCGACAATAGGCGAACAGATAGAAATTGGTGTTAAGTACGCTGGCTATATAGATCGCCAAAAAGAGGATGTTGAGCGTCTTAAAAGAAGTGAGTCAACAGTAATCCCTGTAGATTTTAACTATCGTGGCATCCATGGGTTATCTAACGAGGCTACCGCTAAACTAGAGGATATTCGGCCTGAGAATTTGGGGATGGCTAGCCGAATTCAAGGGGTTACGCCAGCCGCCCTTTCTTTGCTACTAATTTATTTAAAAAAGCACAAAATGAAGTCGAATATGGACTTGGCAGTATAGTGATAATCGCTCCAGAGACCCTTTTTAATCAAAACCAAAGTCATACTCAGTGGCGGAATTTGATTGATAAAGGTAGCCATTCTCTATCATTAGATTTGACGCAGGAACAGCTCGATATACTTGTCAGTTACATTGAGCAGTTGGTTAGGTGGAACAAAGCGTATAACCTAACGGCAATTCGAGATCCGTTAGATATGATAAAACTACATGTCTTGGATAGCCTGGCAATTATCACACCACTTTCTAAGATACACGGGCATCGTTTTATAGATATAGGAACAGGTGCCGGTTTACCTGGCATGATTTTAGCCATAGTTTGTCCTCACTTAACCATCCACCTATTAGACACCAACGGCAAAAAAACCCGCTTTTTAACCCAGTTTAAGCACCTCCATCAACTTAATAATGTCGAAGTATTTAACCAGCGTTGTGAGGGTTATTTTCCTGAGAAGACCTATGATATTGTTTTATCCAGAGCTTTTGCGTCAATTACCGATATGCTGAAAGGCTGTCTGCACCTGGCAAATAACGACGGTGTTTTTGTAGCAATGAAGGGCACATACCCGCAACAAGAACTAGATGCTATGCCCGCAAACTATTGCCTGATAAACTGTGAAATCTTGGAGGTACCTGGTGTCAAAGCTGAGCGCCACCTGTTAACTATTAAAAAGAAATTAGCGTAGGTCATTTGTGAGCAGAGTCATTGCTATAACTAATCAAAAAGGTGGTGTGGGTAAAACCACGACGTGCGTTAACCTAGCAGCTTCCTTGGTGGCTGTTAAACGACGAGTACTGGTAGTTGACTTAGACCCCCAAGGCAATACAACCATGGGCAGTGGTGTTGAGAAAAACAGTTTACGTTATTCGGTTTTAGACGTATTAACGCAAAAGGTGGACGTTAATAAGGTACTGCAAACCAACACCCCAGCAGGTTATGACTTGCTCCCCGCTAACGGTGATTTAACAGCGGCCGAGGTCGAACTAATTCAAGTGCAACAGAAAGAGGCTCGTTTACGAATTGCGTTAAGCCAATTACAACAGCCTTACGATTTTATACTTATCGACTGTCCACCCTCTTTGAGTATGCTTACTGTAAATGCGTTAGCTTGTGCTAATAGTGTATTAGTGCCAATGCAATGCGAGTATTATGCGTTAGAAGGCATCAGTGCCCTACTCAATACGGTAAAGCTTATCAAAAATAGCTTAAACCCGAATTTGGTGATTGAGGGCATATTACGTACGATGTATGACCCACGCAATAGCCTCACTAACGACGTTTCACATCAGCTAATTAACCACTTTGGTGATCTAGTATATCGCACAGTCATTCCTCGTAATGTGCGCTTGGCTGAAGCGCCAAGCCATGGGTTGCCAGCATTGATGTACGACAAACACTCTCGTGGGGCGGTAGCATATTTAGCGCTAGCTAGTGAATTTATCCGTCAACAAGAAAAAAAATAGAGTTGTATTATGGTAAAAAAACGTGGCTTGAATCGTGGTTTAGAAGCCTTACTGCAAGGTGCTGGAAGCTTAGATGTTGATTTAACACAAGACCAACCGAAAGCCAAAGACGGTTTACAGGAGCTACCTGTCGAGTGGGTGCAACGCGGTGTGTATCAACCACGAATAGACATGGATCCTGAAGCTTTAGAGGAGCTAGCCTCTTCGATCCGCGCCCACGGTATTATGCAGCCTATTGTCGTTCGCTCAGTGGGGATTGATCGATATGAAATTATTGCTGGCGAGCGTCGCTGGCGAGCCGCACAGTTAGCAGGGTTAGATAGTATACCTGCGCTGATCAAAGAAGTGCCTGATGAGGCTGCCATTGCAATGGCGTTAATTGAAAACATTCAGCGCGAAGACCTTAATGCAATAGAAGAAGCGTTTGCCTTACAGCGGTTACAGAATGAATTTGAACTCACGCAGCAGCAAGTAGCGGATGCAGTTGGTAAATCTCGTAGTGCCATTGCCAACTTACTAAGGCTGTTACAGTTGAGTGAGCCGGTACGCTTGATGCTAGAGAGAGGTGATTTAGAGATGGGCCACGCACGTTGTTTGCTAGCTCTAGACGGTGAAAAGCAACTTCAATCAGCTCGTGAAGTGGTCGCCAAAGGACTCTCTGTACGTCAAACTGAGGAGCTAGTTCGAAAAGCTCAGCAAGTGCCAAACACCTATATAAAACAAGGGCCTAACGCTGACACGGCGAGGCTTCAAAACCAGTTATCTGACGCCATTGGTGCAGCAGTTAGCATAAAGCATTCAGCTAAAGGCAAAGGTAAGTTAACTATTTCATATGCTAGTTTAGACCAGCTTGATGGTATCATCGCGCGGCTTGAACCGAGGTAACACGGGATCCTACTCTACCCAACTATAGTCGAAATACAATTTTAAAAGATGAAAATTGTTGAGATTTCAAAACAAAATCCCTATAATACCGGCGCTCTGGCGTTAGATGCCACGGTGAGCATAATTTAGACCAACAACCAGTGGATTTTGTAAGCACATATGGCGCTCAATAAAGCCCCCCTTTGGCTGCAACAAACATTAACCTATCAGGCCCTTGTAGTGGCTCTGGTTGGAGTGGGTTTATCTATAACAGATTGGGTTGCGGGCTTGTCCGTAATTATTGGTGGTGCTATTTACAGCCTGCCTGCTTATTGGGCTCTTAGGCGCGAGTTTATGCGCGGTGACAAGTGTCACACAAATGCCCAAGCGACAGCAGATGCAAAGCTAACTCTGGCACAGATGTATGGCAATGAAGTAGTTAAAATAATCTTGACGGCAGTCTTGTTTAGTTTAGCCTTTGGTTTAGTTGAACCACTAAACCCATTAGCCCTACTTTTGGCCTTTACTGGCTCCCATATACTTGCGGCACTGTTACCAGTGGTTATAGATAAACAAACTTCTACGAAAAAAAAGTGAGATAAAGCATGGCAAGTGGCATGACGTCGTCTGAGTATATCGCTCACCATCTGACTAACCTAACCTATGGAAAGCACCCAGTGAATGGCTGGAGTTTTGCAGAAAGTGGGCAACAAGTTGCAGACATGGGCTTTATGTCCATTAATGTAGACTCCATGGTTTGGTCTGTTGGTCTTGGTGCGTTCTTCATCTGGTTATTTAGCCGTGTGGGTAGAACTGCCACAACAGGTGTGCCTTCTGGAGTACAAAACTTCATCGAAATGATCATTGAATTTGTTGATGACAACGTTAAAAGTATGTTCCAGCATAAAAGTGCTGTTATAGCACCGATGGCGTTAACCATTTTTGTTTGGGTGTTCTTGATGAACTTGATGGATTTGGTTCCAGTAGACTGGATTCCTCATCTTGCTGCCATGATGGGCATTCCTTTCATGAAGATTGTGCCCTCTACCGACTTAAACGTCACCATGGGAATAGCATTCTCAGTGTTCTTTCTCATTATATTCTATTCAATTAAGGCCAAAGGTGTGGGCGGTTTTATGGCTGAGCTAAGCCTGCAGCCATTAGGCAAGTGGGCCCTACCTTTCAACTTGCTACTAGAGCTAGTTGGATTAATTGCAAAACCTATTTCATTAGCATTGCGCCTATTTGGTAATATGTACGCAGGCGAAATGATCTTTATTCTGATTGCACTACTACCCTTTTGGGCTCAGTGGCTGTTATCGGTGCCGTGGGCTTTGTTCCACATCCTAATTATCACATTGCAGGCATTTATCTTTATGGTGCTGACCATTGTGTACTTGGCGATGGCTCACGATCATCATTAATTATTACCTTTTTACTTTTAACTACTAATCTCACTTAAACTGGAGAAACACAATGGAATTGGAAATTGCACAGATTGCTGCTAGCGCATCACTGTATTTTGCTGGTGCATTCATCTTAGGTATGTCTGCTCTTGCGGCAGCTGTAGGTATTGGCGTATTGGGCGGAAAATTTTTGGAAGGCGCTGCGCGTCAACCAGAATTGATCCCATTACTTCGTACGCAGTTCTTCATCATCATGGGTTTAACTGACGCAGTGCCTATGATCGGTGTTGGTATCAGCCTTTACATCATGTTTGCGGTTGCCTAAAGGTCATCTTTAACCAACCCATACGGATGGAGGTCTTGCCATGAATATGAACATGACAATTTTGGGCCAGATTATTTCTTTTGCCATCTTCGTGTACTTGTGCATGAAGTTTGTTTGGCCACCGCTTACAACAGCATTGGCAGAACGGCAAAAAATGATCGCTGAAGGTTTAGATGCAGCTGATAAAGCTGCACGTGAACTTGCTGACGCCCAGCAGTCTGTGGAAACAGCACTGCAAGAAAGCAAAGCGCAAGCAGCTACTATTATAGAGCAAGCTAATAAACGCGCTAGCCAGATCGTTGATGAAGCCAAAGAGACCGCTCAAGCTGAAGCAGACCGCATTAAAGCGGCAGCAACAGCTGATGTTGAACAGGAAATTAATAGCGCTAAAGAAGCGCTTCGCGCTCAAGTTGCAACACTAGTTGTTGCTGGTGCAGAAAAAATCCTTGGCGCATCTATCGATGTAAACAACCACAAAGAGCTTGTCGATAAGTTGGCAGCCGAACTGTAAGAAAAGAGAGGTTAACGATGGCTGAATCCATTACTGTTGCCCGTCCTTACACCAAGGCCGCTTTCGAAACGGCATTGGCCCAAGGTGACTTGGGTAGCTGGTCGGAGTTTTTGAGCATGGCTGCAGCAGTTGTTGCAGAACCAAGTTTAGCCCAGGTTTTGGACAACCCAGAACTGACGGCAGCAAAAAAGGCCCAGTTAGTGACTGACGTGGTAAACGGCAGTCGCCCAGTATCTCAGCAGGCGCAGAATTTTCTGAATCTGTTGGCCGAAAACAAGCGTTTGTCATTGCTACCTGAGGTTTCTAATTTATATGAAACTTTAAAGGCAAATCAGGAGCAGTCGGTAGACGTGTCTATCGTAAGCGCCTTTGATTTAGGCAATGAGCAACAAGACAAACTGACTCTAGCATTGAACGCAATGTTGTCACGCGAAATTAATATAACCAGTACTACTGATGCATCATTGCTCGGTGGAGTGATCGTCTATGCTGGCGACCTAGTTATTGATGGTTCCGTTAAGGGCAAACTAAGCAAATTGGCTGAGGCCATGAATGTCTGAGTGTGAGGAATAAACAATGCAACAACTGAATCCTTCAGAGATCAGTGAAATCATCAAGAAGCGTATTGAGCAACTTGATGTATCATCTGAAGCCCAAAATGAGGGCACAATCGTTAGCGTAGCCGATGGTATCGTATTGATCCACGGCTTAGCAGACGCAATGTACGGGGAAATGATTGAATTCCCCGGTGGTATTTATGGCATGGCCATGAACTTAGAGCGCGACTCTGTCGGCGCTGTAGTTCTGGGTGACTACGAAGAGTTGGTCGAAGGCCAAACTGCTCGTTGTACTGGCCGTATCCTAGAAGTCCCTGTGGGCCCAGCACTATTGGGTCGTGTAGTAGACGCACTAGGTAACCCTATTGATGGAAAAGGTCCGATTGAGTGTGATCTAACTGACGCTGTTGAGAAAGTGGCGCCGGGTGTAATTGAACGTAAATCAGTTGATCAACCCGTTCAGACAGGCCTCAAGGCAATTGATGCCATGGTTCCTGTAGGTCGTGGTCAGCGTGAATTAATCATCGGTGACCGTCAGACTGGTAAGTCTGCCATCGCTATCGATGCGATCATCAACCAAAAAGACACTGGTGTTAAGTGTATCTACGTGGCCATTGGCCAAAAGCAGTCAACCATTGCTAACGTAGTACGTAAGCTAGAAGAGCACGGCGCTATGGCTCATACCATCGTTGTAAACGCGGGCGCTGCAGACTCAGCCGCTTTGCAGTTCTTATCACCATACTCTGGCTGTACGATGGGTGAATACTTCCGCGATCGTGGTGAAGACGCTTTAATTGTATTTGATGACTTAACCAAGCAAGCTTGGGCGTATCGCCAAATCTCTTTGCTACTTCGTCGACCTCCAGGCCGTGAAGCTTATCCTGGCGATGTATTCTATTTGCACTCTCGCCTACTTGAGCGCGCATCTCGAGTGAACGCAGAGTATGTAGAAGCATTTACTAACGGTGAAGTAAAAGGTAAGACTGGTTCTTTAACTGCATTACCTATTATCGAAACCCAAGGTGGTGACGTATCGGCTTTTGTACCGACCAACGTAATCTCTATTACTGATGGCCAAATTTTCTTAGAGACTGACTTGTTTAACGCAGGCGTTCGCCCAGCCATCAATGCTGGTTTGTCTGTGTCTCGTGTAGGTGGTGCAGCACAAACTAAAATCATCAAGAAGTTAGGTGGTGGTATTCGTTTGGCACTGGCACAATATAGGGAATTGGCAGCGTTCTCTCAGTTTGCATCTGACTTAGATGACGCAACACGCGCCCAGTTAGAGCATGGTCAAAGTGTGACCGAGCTGATGAAGCAGCACCAGTACTCGCCAATGAGTGTTGCCGACATGGCAATCAGCTTATTTGCAGCTAACGAAGGCTTCCTCACTGATGTTGCTCTTCCGAAGGTTGGCAGCTTTGAAGCCGCTCTCATTGCTTATATGAACAGCGAACACAGTGCCGTAATGAACCAGGTAAATGAGTCTGGGGATTTCAATGGCGACATCGCTGCGAACTTTAAGTCTGCGCTAGAGCAGTTTAAGGCAACTCAAACCTGGTAGTAGCGTTTAGCCCCAAGTAATTTTGGGGCGATGCTAATGTTCAGGTTAGTGACTTTATAGATAGGTAAGCATATGGCAGTCGGAAAAGAAATAAAGACCCAGATTGCAAGTATCAAGGGTACGCAAAAAATCACTAGCGCCATGGAAATGGTTGCGGCGAGTAAAATGCGTAAAGCACAAGACCGCATGAACCAGAGCCGTCCTTACGCAGATAAAATGCGTGAAGTCATCGCTCACCTTGCAAGGTCTAACCCTGAGTACAAGCATTTGTATCTGCAACAGCGAGAGCTTAAGCGGGTGGGTTACATTGTAGTTTCTTCCGATCGTGGTCTGTGTGGTGGTTTAAACATTAACGTGTTTAAGAAAACTGTACAGAGCATGGCTGAACATGACCAAAATGGCATTGAAATCGACATCTGTGCCATTGGTGCTAAATCAGCAACCTTTTTTAATAACTTCGGCGGTAACGTCGTATCAAGCAAGTCTCAACTGGGTGAGAAGGCAGAAATTGCTGAACTCATCGGTGCAGTGAAGATAATGCTTGATGGTTATGACGAAGGACGGTTGGACGCTGTGTACGTGGTTTACAATAATTTTGTAAACACCATGACCCAACAACCCAATGTAGTACAACTTTTGCCGTTGCAGGCAGACCCGAATGATGACGGCATGAGCCAACATTGGGACTACCTATACGAGCCAGATGCCCGTGAATTACTCACAGGCCTTTTGACCCGTTATGTAGAATCTTTAGTGTATCAAGCTGTGGTAGAGAATAACGCTTGTGAGCAGGCCGCGCGGATGATCGCTATGAAAAGCGCTACTGATAACGCGGGTGATCTGATTGATGACCTTCAGATGATTTACAACAAGGCTCGTCAGTCTGCGATTACTCAGGAAATTTCTGAGATCGTAAGTGGCGCAGCAGCGGTTTAACCTGAGCTACAAGCAGTAGTTTTCGATAGAGGATAAAATTATGAGTAGCGGACGTATAGTACAGATTATCGGTGCTGTAATCGATGTGGAATTCCCACGTGATTCTGTGCCAAAAATATATGACGCACTAACTGTAGATACTAAGGGCACAACCTTAGAAGTTCAACAGCAGTTGGGTGACGGCGTAGTACGCACTATAGCCATGGGCCAGACCGAAGGTCTAAGCCGTGGTCTAGACGTATCTAACACCGGTGGCGCCATCAAAGTACCTGTGGGAACAGCCACTCTTGGCCGCATTATGGATGTATTGGGTAACCCAATCGACCAGTGTGGACCCATTGGTGAAGAAATTCGTATGCCAATTCATCGTAAAGCCCCGTCTTACGCTGAGCAGTCAGCTAGTAATGAGTTGCTGGAGACAGGCATTAAAGTAATCGACTTAGTTTGTCCTTTCGCCAAAGGCGGTAAGGTTGGACTATTTGGTGGTGCCGGTGTAGGCAAAACCGTAAACATGATGGAGCTTATCCGTAACATCGCTATTGAGCACAGTGGTTATTCTGTGTTCGCAGGTGTTGGAGAGCGTACTCGTGAAGGCAACGATTTTTACTACGAGATGAAAGAGTCCAATGTATTGGACAAAGTTTCTCTAGTGTATGGCCAAATGAATGAGCCCCCAGGAAACCGCCTACGTGTGGCCCTAACTGGCCTTACTATGGCTGAGCAGTTCCGTGATGAAGGCCGTGACGTGTTGTTGTTTGTTGATAACATATACCGTTATACATTGGCGGGAACTGAAGTATCTGCATTATTGGGTCGTATGCCCTCTGCAGTGGGTTACCAGCCAACACTAGCCTCTGAAATGGGTGTGTTGCAGGAGCGTATCACCTCCACTAAGACTGGCTCGATCACTTCCATCCAAGCGGTATACGTACCTGCTGATGACTTGACTGACCCATCTCCAGCAACTACGTTCTCTCACTTGGATGCTACCGTGGTATTGTCTCGTCAGATTGCAGAATTGGGTATTTACCCAGCTATCGATCCGCTAGATTCAAGCTCACGTCAGCTAGACCCGCTAGTGATTGGCCAAGAGCACTACGACATTGCTCGCGGCGTTCAGGGCATACTTCAGCGTTACAAAGAGCTTAAAGACATTATTGCGATCTTAGGTATGGATGAGCTTTCTGATGAAGACAAGCAAGCAGTAACGCGTGCTCGTAAGATCCAGCGTTTCTTGTCTCAGCCATTCTTTGTCGCTGAAGTATTTACTGGAGCCTCTGGTAAATACGTATCACTTAAAGATACCATTGCTGCCTTTAAGGGCATTTTGGCTGGTGAATACGACGATCTTCCAGAGCAAGCCTTCTATATGGTTGGCGGCATTGAAGAAGTAGTAGAAAAAGCCAAGAGCATGTAATTGTTTGGGCTTAATATTATTGGCTGAGGTTGATAATATAAGCCCTGCTTAAGAGGATAATCATATGGCTACCAGTGTACATTGTGACATCGTTAGTGCAGAAGAGTCCGTCTTTTCAGGTAAGGTACAGTTTATTTCGCTTACAGGTTCGTTGGGTGAACTCGGTATTTCTCCGGGCCACACACCGTTACTAAGTGAAGTTAAGCCGGGTCCAGTGCACATGCGCATGGAGTCTGGTGAAGAAGACGTATTTTATGTGTCAGGTGGTTTTTTGGAAGTTCAGCCGCACAAGGTTATCTTGTTGGCTGATACAGCACTGCGTGCAGCAGATTTAGATGAAGCTGCTGCAGAAGAAGCTAGTCGTCATGCCGAGCAGGCCATGGCTGACAAAACGTCTGAGTTTGAATACTCACGTGCAGCTGGCCAATTGGCAGAAGCTGCGGCCCAATTACGTACTTTGCGTCAGATTCGTCAGAAACTGGGCAAGTAAGTCGTTTATAGTGAACCATCCAAAAGGCAGCCTAGGCTGCCTTTTTTGTGCCTATAAATAGGCTGTTGGATTTTGGTATTCATAAAGCTACAATTGAACGAACATGTATTCATTACAATAAATTAAACTTTGATGAACTTTAATCACATAAAACGTCTAAACTAGGGTCTAGAATTTATTACAGTTACACAAGGACCGTTAATGTCGTTAGAAGTCATTATTCTCGCTGCAGGCAAAGGCACACGAATGTGCTCTGATAGACCCAAAGTGCTTCATCAATTGGCAGGCAAGCCAATGCTGGTGCATGCCATTAACCAGGCGCAAATGCTTCAGCCTATATGCACCCACGTTATTGTAGGCCATGGTGCAGACGAAGTAGAGACGGTTGTTAAGCCTCTTGGTGTACGCTGTGTGACCCAGGTTGAGCAACTAGGCACTGGGCATGCAGTGGCGCAAGCGATGCCTCAGGTGGATGAAAATGCCTTAGTGCTAGTGTTGTATGGGGATGTGCCCTTGGTGCCTGCAGCTTTAATGCAGCAGCTAGTTCTGCAAGCCATTCAAGGTGACTTAGCCATCCTAACAGTGACACTAGATGATGCCGCTGGTTACGGACGTATAGTGCGTAATAGTAAAGGCCATATCCAAGCTATTGTGGAGCATAAAGACGCCAATGCCGAACAGTTACAAATAAAAGAGATTAATACTGGTATTTTGGCAGCTAAGGCAAGTTTGTTGAATGACTGGTTACCACGCATTAAAAGTAATAATGCCCAAGGCGAAATATACCTTACAGATATTGTTGCGATGGCGGTTGCGGACGACATCGGTATCAGTCACCTGCAGCCCGACTTTCCGCAACAAACCCAAGGTGTCAATGACCGGCTTCAGTTAGCCCAATTGGAGCGCTGGTATCAGCAGCAGCAAGCTAATCAATTATTGCGTGATGGTGTGCAATTAGCAGACCCCACACGATTCGATTTGCGTGGTGAACTCTCTGCAGGCAAAGACATATACATCGACATCAATGTCATCATGGAAGGACAGGTGTACCTAGGTGACAGCGTGCATATTGGCCCTAACTGCCACATTAAAGACGCTCATATTGGTGCTGGCACGCAGATTTTAGCAAATAGCGTCATTGACCAAGCTCAAGTTGCAGAACATTGTAGTATTGGGCCTTTTGCACGACTTAGGCCAGGCACCATACTGCATGACAATAGTAAGGTCGGCAATTTTGTTGAGACCAAAAAGACCACCCTGGGCAAAGGCTCTAAGGCTAATCACTTCACTTACCTTGGTGATGCGACTGTGGGTGAGAACGTAAATATTGGTGCGGGAACCATCACCTGTAATTATGATGGGGTGAATAAATTTAAAACTAACATTGCTAATGGGGCCTTTATTGGCTCAAATACCTCAATTGTTGCGCCTGTGAGTATTGGCGCTGGCGCAACCGTTGGTGCGGGCTCTACCATTACTAAAGACATCCCCGAGAACAACCTAGCCATCGCTCGTGGCAAGCAGCGCAATTTAGCCAGCTGGGCTAAACCAGTAAAAACTTAACCAAGGAAGAACAGCCATGTGCGGAATAGTGGGCGCAATCGCTCAGCGAAATATTAGTAGCATTTTAGTAGAAGGTCTAAAGCGTTTGGAGTACCGTGGCTACGATTCTTCTGGTGTTGCTATTTTGAGTGATCAGGGGTTGCAACGCACTCGCCGCGTGGGCAAGGTGGCCAGCCTAGATTCTGCCTTAACAGCGGAACCATTGAAAGGTAACTTAGGCATTGCCCACACACGCTGGGCAACTCATGGAATTCCTAATGAAATTAACGCTCACCCCCATTGGTCTCACAGTAGTTTAGCGGTGGTTCACAATGGCATTATTGATAACTTTGAGTCGATTAAAACCGACCTACTAGCCACAGGGTATGGTTTTGAAAGTGATACTGACACCGAAGTTATTGCTCACTTAATTCACCGTAACCGCAAGCAGGGAATGTCCCTTACAGAAGCAGTGCGCGATGCTGCAGGCCAATGTGAGGGTGCTTATGCCCTAGGAGTGGTAGATGAAACCCAGCCAGGTTTGCTGTTGGCCGCACGTAAAGGTAGCCCACTAGTAATAGGCCTTGGCAGTGATGAAAATTACATCGCATCTGACCAACTAGCGTTGTTGCAGGTGACCGACAACTTTATGTTTTTAGAAGACGGTGATATCGCTGAAATTAGTTGTACCCAAGTTACGGTTACTGATGGCAGTGGTGCAACTGTAGAGCGACCAAGCCACAGGTATGAACATAGAGAAGAAAGTAGCGACAAAGGGGCTTATAAGCACTACATGCTAAAAGAGATTAATGAGCAACCCAAAGTGGTGGCCAATCTCATTTCCCAGCAGATTATTGCGGGCCAGCTGCAAAATATTCTCGATGACAGTGCCGTTGAAGCCTTGTCAAAGGCTAAAAATGTACAAATTATTGCATGTGGCACGAGTTACCTTGCAGGTATGGTAGCAAAGTATTGGATCGAAAATTTAGCCGGTCTTGCGTGTCAAATAGAAGTGGCCAGCGAGTATCGTTACCGCCAGGCTGTAGTCCCCGAAGACACGCTGCTCATCACCTTGTCTCAGTCGGGCGAAACAGCAGACAGTCTGGCTGCTCTGCGGCACATCGACAAAACCAAGCTGGCCGCTAGCCTAGCCATTTGTAATGTGGCATCAAGTAGTCTGGTGCGCGAATCAGATATGGTGCTGTTAACACAAGCTGGCCCCGAGATCAGTGTTGCCTCTACTAAAGCGTTTACCACTCAGCTAGTTACCTTACTGCACCTCACTTTGTTATTAGCTAAGCAGCGTTCTGACATAGATATTCAGCCTATCATCCATGCCATGGAGACACTGCCTAGGGTGCTGCAACAATGTTTACAAATGGAAACAGATATTCAAGCGTTAGCACAACGATTCGCGGATAAACACCATACATTATTCCTTGGTCGAGGCAGCATGTTCCCAATCGCCTCAGAAGGGGCTCTAAAGCTAAAAGAAATCTCCTACATTCACGCTGAGGCCTATCCTGCTGGCGAGCTCAAACATGGACCTCTGGCCCTTGTTGATGCAAATATGCCGGTTGTTGTGGTTGCGCCTAAAGATGACATGCTTGATAAGCTTAAAGCTAACATGCAGGAAGTGCGCGCCCGCGGAGGGGAGCTGTTTGTCTTTGCTGACGCTCACGCTAAGATGGCGGAAGACGACGCCACCCATGTCATTGTTGTGCCAGAAGTGCATGAACTACTGGCGCCAATTGTCTATGCTATTCCTATGCAACTGCTGTCTTACCACGTGGCTATTATTAAGGGTACTGACGTAGACCAGCCGCGTAATTTAGCTAAATCAGTGAC
>Ga0209071_1000097_pt1 | contig 57284 bp, 35 predicted proteins | sample CoawatmetaG10DNA_2_FD_187513 | JGI IMG/M metagenome (GOLD analysis project Ga0209071, IMG submission 187513) | Marine microbial communities from the West Antarctic Peninsula - Coastal water metaG108-DNA (SPAdes) (version 2) | ecosystem: Environmental > Aquatic > Marine > Coastal ... | reverse complement strand
CGGAGCGGCGATCAACACCAAAGTTGGCCTTGCATTGCCTGTCGCGCCGCGACAATCTCGCTCCCGTCACGGCCGCAGAGTCTCATCCTGATCGCCGCTACTGTCTCATCCAGATCGCCGCTCAATAGGGCACCCTATTTCGTCTGTGTCGCAACCATTGAACCGCGCAAGAACCACCTGCTTCTCCTCAACATCTGGCGATCGATCGTGGAAGCGATCGGTCCGCAGCAAGCCCCGCAGCTTCTGCTGGTGGGACGCCGCGGATGGGAGAATGAGAATATCATCGACATGCTCGAGCGATGCCCCAGCCTCAAAGGGGTCGTGCATGAAATGCCCCGCCTCGCAGATGCCGAGCTGCGCAGTGTGTTACACGGCGCGCGCGCGCTGCTCATGCCGTCCTTCATCGAGGGCTTTGGCCTCCCCATCGCCGAGGCGCTGGCCGCCGGTGTTCCCGTATTGGCGAGTGACATTCCCGCCCATCGTGAAGCTGGCGGCGCAATTCCCGAATATATCGATCCGATCGATGGGGCCGGATGGCGCACCGCAATCCTGGCCTATCAGGCACCCGCTAATCCCCGACGCTTCGCGCAGATCGAGCGCATCACGCGCTGGCAGCCCGTGACGTGGCAACAGCATGTCGAAACTGCATTGTCTTTGATCGAGGAGGTTGCAGCATGCTGAACGCGGACACGCGCACCGGCAGCTTCGCGGCATTCCGGCTCGCCTTCGACAATCAGCGCCACGTCATCGGGGCGCTGATGATGCGGGAACTGCACACGCGCTATGGCCGCGAGAATATCGGCTATCTCTGGGTGATCGTCGAGCCCATGCTGCTCGCCGGCGCGGTCGCGGCGATCCATGTCGGCGAACGGACGCACTACGCGTCGGATATTCGCTCGGTCCCGTTCGCGATCCTCGGCTACTGCATCTTCATTCTCTTCCGCTCGATCATCACCCGCGCCGAATCGACCATCGATTCCAACAAAGCGCTGCTGTTTCACCGCATGGTCACGATCTATGACATGCTGACAGCACGCGCCCTGATCGAAGGTGCGTCGACCGTCTGCACGTTGGGCATCCTGATCCTCTTCGCGACGGTCTTGGGGTTCGCCGACCTCCCGGTGCGTCCCGTCGCGCTGGTTGGCGCGATCTTCTTCATGCTGTGGTTGTCGTTCGGGCTTTCGATGCTGCTTGCGGCGGTGAGCTACGACAACAAGCTGGTCACAAAGTTCATCCATCCGGTGACCTATCTGCTCATGCCGGCGTCTGGTGCCTTCTTCCAGGTGCAATGGCTCCCTGAACCCTATCGAACCTGGCTGTCCTGGTTTCCGCTGACGCAAATCTTCGAGCTCGCCCGCTACGGACAGTTCGAGAGCGCAACCCTGACCTATGTCGATTTTCCCTATCTCATCGGCACGAACCTGTTCCTGCTCTTCATCGGCCTGTTGGCGCTCAAGGCCGTGCGTCGCAGCGTCCATCTCTAGTGAAAGCGTCCCGCATGCACGCCCATACGCCGCCAGAATTGTTCGAGGTGCCGAAGGATACTGCTCCGGCCACGCACCGTGACACGCTCGCATCGCTGGGCACGCGCCTAAAGGCCCATCGCGCCTTTCTTCTCGTGGTGGTGGTACCGATGCTCCTTGTGGCGCTGTATCTCGGCCCGATCGCGTCGAACCAATATGTGTCCGAGGCGCATTTCGTGGTGCGCGCCGCTGGCAGTGGCCAGACTGCCGCCTCGGGCCTCGGGCAGTTGCTCGGGATAAACAGCGCGATGCCGGCCTCCCAGACGGAATCGCTGGCGCTCGGAGACTATCTGACATCGCATGATGCGGTGACGGCGCTAGACACGCGCCTGCACTTGGCCAGCCTGTTTCAGCGTCCTGAAATCGACCTTCTCAGCCGCCTTTGGCAGCAAGCGGCACCGGAAACCCTGCTCAAATACTATCGGAAGCAGGTCAATCTCCATTACAGCAGCGAAACCGGCATCACCACGATGACCGTCCGTGCGTTCCGACCCGACGATGCCTATCGCATCGCCTCCACATTGCTTGATATCGGCGAGGCCCGCGTCAACACGCTGAACAAGCGCGGCTATGACGACGCGCTGCGGGTAACGCGTGTTCAACTTGCCGAGGCCGAGGCCGAGCTTACGTCGGTGCAGCAACGGCTGACGCAATTTCGCCAAAAGGGCCATGATATCGACCCGGTCCGTTCGAGCACCGCCCAAATCGAGCTGGTCTCGGGAATGCGCGGTCAGCTTGCAGCGGCGCGCGCTCAACTGGCGAGCATGGCGGGTGGGATCAGTCCGTCCGCGCCGCAATATCGGGTCGCAAAAAAGCGAGTCGACGCGCTCGCCGCGCAGCTCGGTGCCCAGGAAGCGCGGATGACGGGCACCAGTCGCACGATGGCGGTCGGTCTCGGGGTCTATGAAGAGCTTCAACTTCGCCAGGATTTCGCGGCAAAGCGCTATTCTGCCGCCGCAGCGGCGCTCGAAGCGGCGCGCGAGCAAGCCGGGCGTCAACAGCTGTTCGTGGTGCGCGTGGTTGAGCCCAACTGGCCGGTGAAGCCGCTCTATCCACAGCGTCTCGTGACCCTCCTGTCCATCTTCGGGGGCCTTCTCCTCGCTTACGGTATCGGCTGGCTCATCGCCGCCGGGGTCCGTGAGCACGCGGCCTGACCGTCATAACCATAGAAAGCCAAGCCATGGACGTTGCGAAAAATATCAAGCGTCTCACCCGATCGCCTGCAAGACGCGCCGTTGCGGCGGCCGATGCGCTGCGGGATGCCCGTAATTGGGCGGGTGCCGCCGACGCCTATGAAAAGGCCCTCGCTTTGGATCCCAACCGCGCGGCGATCTGGGTCCAATACGGCCATGCGCTCAAGGAAAGCGGAAAGGTCGAGGAAGCTGAAGCGGCGTATCGACGCGCAATCTCCATCGACGACCAAAATGCGGATTCGCATGTCCAGCTCGGCCACGCACTCAAGATCAGCGGTCGGTTGGCCGAGGCGGCCCGAGCCTATATGGCCGCGTTCGAACTCGACCCCAGCCTGTCGGAAGCGTTGCGCGAAATTCAGGACCTGGCCCTGCGCGGCACGCCCGTGCCCGCCGACAGGCTGGAGGCCGCCATGGACCGGCTTTCCCCCAAAGGGCAGTTCGACATCGCGCCGTCGCCATCGGGCGGCAATGCGGCAGAGCTCGCAGCAGCGCTTGAACGCCTGGGGGCTGCAAAGCTCGGTGCCGACGATAAAGCCATGCTAGACCGTGTTGCCGCACGCCTGCGAGAGCTTTCAAACGACGGCTTGCAAGGAGCCGAGCATCAGGGAAAATCGGAAATCTCGATCGTTTTCGATGCGTCAGACTTGGTCCACTACCTGCGGCACAGCCGACTTCCGACGGGCATCCAGCGCGTCCAACTGGAAATCATTCGAAGCGTGGTGCGCGCAGATCCCGAGACGGTTCAGATCTGCGCCTCTTATGACGAACGCTGGACACATATCCCGACCAGCCTCTTCCTTTCGCTGGCGGACCTTTCGACGCGCGGCGGGGACATCAACGCGCCCGACTGGCGAACCGCCGCGACACGGTTGGAGATCGCGCTCAACACCGACCGATCCTATCAGTTCCCCGCTGGCGCGTGCCTTATCAATCTCGGCACGTCCTGGCACGTGGACTATCTCCTCAAGATCCGCACGGCGAAACGGGAGTTCGGCATCCGGTTCGTACCCTTCGTTCACGATCTCATTCCGATCGTCGCATCGCAATATGTGCTTGCCGATCTGACCCGCGACTATGTCGCCTGGCTGCTATCCGTGTTCGATCATGCCGACTTCTTCCTCACCAACTCGCGGTCGACGCGCGCCGATCTCCTTGCTGCGGCGCGCAGCCTCGGGCACATGCTTGAGGAAGAGGATGTCCTCGTCATTCCCCTCGATGCACAGTTCAGCTCGCCAGCCGACACTCCCGAAGCGCGACGCGCCTTCTTACGGAGCAAAGGCCTGAAACCTCAATCGTTCGTGCTTTTCGTATCGACGGTAGAGCCGAGGAAGAACCATCTTGCCGCGATCAATGCCTGGTCCACGCTGCTCCGCGAGTTCGGGCCGCAGATGCCCAAGCTTATTTGCGTCGGCGGCAAAGGCTGGATGAATGATGATGTCTTCGGGCTGGTGTCCGCTAACGAGGAACTCGCGCGCCACGTGACATTCCTTCACGGGCTTTCGGATGTCGAGCTCGGTGCCTGTTACGACGCCTGCCTGTTCACGCTTTTCCCCAGCCACTATGAGGGGTGGGGGCTTCCGGTTACCGAGTCCCTCTGCCACGGCAAGATTCCACTGCTGTCGGATAGCTCGTCGCTTCCGGAAGCGGCTGGTCCCTTTGGCGTTTATTTTCAAAGCGGCTCCCAACCCGCTTTGGTTTCCGCGTTGCGCAAGCTGATTGGCGATGCTGATTACCGCCGCGAACTCGAGCAGCGGATCGCCACCGAATTCAAGCCGCGGGCTTGGGATGAACTCGCCACCCAGATCAGGGACGCGATTGCAGAACGGTTCACAGGAGACGCTGGAGATCCGCTTCCCGGCACTCCCGAGGTCCGGCTCGGGAGCTTTTACGCGTTCGGCCGCAATCAGGCGCGCCGACTGCGGCCCGATCTGGTTTCGGGATACGCGCTGCGCACGGGGACCGGGTGGTATTCGCCAGAGGACTTTGGTTCTTGGACCAGAGGTTTGGCGGTGGCTATCGAGGGACGTTTTCCAGCCGGTAGCCCCATAAGGGCATATCTGGGCCTGCTGGGCATGCCCGGCGCGGCAACGGTGGTGACGGTGTCCGTCGATGGTAAGGACGTCATCGAAACACAGCTTCCCGGATCGGAAATCCGGTGGCTGCCGCTGGCGTTTCAACCGTCTGATGAGCCCGTTCTCATCGAATTGCGCAGCGACCGCGTGGTCAACCTCTCATCCGTCACCAACGGCGAGGACGGTCGCACGGTCGGACCCGGTCTATTGGGCTTTTACGCCTGCCGGGCTGATGACATCGGCGCGCGTCTGGCCTTTGTCGAAGCGCTCGCGACCGGCGTGATGCTGCCAGGGGCACTGCTCGCCAGCATGACAGAAACGCCCATTATTGATATCCCGGCAGTGCTGTCGGCATCGCCAAATGCTCCCGAACCCATTGTCGCGGATCAAGAAACGGATGGCTCCGGCACTCTGCCGGACGAGATGCCAATCCTGCCCGATGCGGCGGAGGGGGCGGTCCTTATCGTCGAGTCGATTTGCGCAGAGATCCCTCCGCCCGAACTGGTACAAGGCGCGGTGGATGCAGACCAGTTCGACCGGTGAAGCATTTGCGAGGGAAATCAGAATGATGTCCTACTCCGACAACCTTCGAAGCCGCTTGTTGCGCGAACACTGGCAGTTCTCGCGTGTTGGAGGAGAAATATTCTCTGCCAATCTTCGGCTTCTGCCGAACGGTCGGATCGGAAATTACAGCCACCCTAATGAATATAGCTGGCGGCTCACCGACGAGGCGCTCGAATTTTGCACCCAAGACGGGATCGTCACCACGCGCTTCAATCTCGCGGACGCAACACAGGAAGGATCGCTAAAAATGACGGGAAAGGTGCTCGTGGCACCCCCGGATCAACCCGGCTTTCATGCCCTGGAAGCGCTGGGAACGGCATGGGGGCGCGGGCAACCGCTGCTTCAAAAGCCACGAGTCGCCGTCTTCATCAGAACACATCTTGCGAACGAGAAGCTCCACCATCTCATCAACAGCCTCAATGGCAGTCCGCTTTTCGATCTTTATGTTCTTGCGGACGAAACACGCGGGGCCCTTCCGCTTACCGATTCAATGGCTCCGGTCCTTTCACATAGCATCGAGATGTGCGCCTCGCTGGGCTTGAAAACAAATCCCAGCAATCATGAGAACGCACTTTGGCTGTGCGGCGACTATGCGCTGTATTGCGGCGTATCGGCGCAACCGAATTACGACTATTATTTCATGATCGAATACGATGTGCATTTTACGCGCGAAAATCCTTTCCTGCTCGAAGCGCTGATCAATCGCCTCCAAAGCCTAGACGGACAGGCGCTGGATCTCATTTGCGGGCATATCGCACCGATCGGCCCCACAGGGGATTGGTATAAGCAGGCTGCGCGACTGTATGAAAACGTCTATTGGGGAGGCTTGTTTGCGGTCATCGCCGTTTCAAAACGTGCCGCGCAGCGACTGCTGGAAGTACGGCAAGCCGAGGGAGTGAGCGCAAACTCGCAAGGCGAACTCACCCATTGCGAGGCATTCGTCTTGACGACGATCATGAATCATCCGGAATTTCGCTGCAAGGCAATCAATGATATCATTCCGAATTGCGTGAATGGGCAGTCCTATTACGCGTCGAGTCCTTCAAGCTATAATTTTCTTCTTGGTGGGAAATATTCTTTCAGACCAAATATAGAGATGGTCCATCCGGTCCTGGATGCCGAGGAATATTTACGGAGGCTCTTAAGTCGCTACAAAATCGGGGAAAACACCAGGCCGTTCGTTGAGCATTTGAACGGTCTCGGTGCCGAGTTGGTTGCTCGCGACATTAGAGAGCGATTTCTGAAACGCGCCCATGATCACAACCAGGCACAGAAGGCTTAGCGATGAAATTTTGCATTGTCGGGGCCGGATTCAGCGGTGCCGTAATCGGGCGCGCGCTCGCGCAAGCGGATCACGATGTCGTCATCGTTGACGAGCGCAGCCACATCGGTGGCAATTGCCATTGCGCCACCGATGCCGAAACCGGCATCTTAACCCACGTCTATGGTCCGCACATCTTCCATACGGCCGATACGCGGGTTTGGTCCTATGTTCAGCAATTCGCCACGATGCAGCCTTATGATCATCGGGTTAAGGCGATATTCGGCGGCGCGGTCTATTCCCTTCCCGTCAACCTCGCGACCATAAACCAGATCTTCGGCGCAACGATGAGCCCCGACGAGGCGCGCGCCTTTGTCGCCAGCAAAGCAATCCAGATCGAACAGCCGCGCAATTTTGAGGAGCAAGCGCTCAGCACCATTGGTGCTGAACTCTATCACGCCTTTTTCCGGGGTTATACGCAAAAGCAATGGGGTCTTGATCCGACGATGTTGCCGGCCTCTGTGCTAAAGCGCTTGCCCCTCCGGTTTGACTATAACGATAGCTATTTCGCACATCCCTATCAGGGTATGCCGAAAGAAGGCTATACGATGCTGATCGCGGGAATATTGGCGACGCCGAAGCTGGAAATACGCCTCGCAACCGAATTTGAAGATCTCCCCGAAGCGTTCGATCACATTATATACACCGGACCCATCGACCGATATTTCGAGTATCGTCTTGGGCGACTGGGCTATAGAACGCTTGATTTCGAAACGTTCCGGACCAAAGGGGATTTCCAGGGCACCGCTGTGATGAATTATTGCGACGTCGACGTCCCCTTCACACGGATTACGGAGCACAAGCACTTTGCGCCGTGGAGCAAGGATACATTTGAGGATACGATTTGCTATCGCGAATATAGCCGCGCCATGCGTCCCGGCGACATCCCGTATTACCCGGTCCGGCAGGTGGACGAGCAGGCGATGCTCAAAAAATATGTCGACCTCGCCCGCGCCACCTCCGGCGTCAGCTTCGTCGGACGCCTTGGCACATATCGGTATCTGGATATGGACGTGACGATTGGGGAAGCACTCGCCGCCGCAGATCAAATTCTCGATCTGACGCGCCACGGCGCACCGTTGCCCGCCTTCTTCGTCGAACCGTAGCCGGACGCGCCAACAGGCGCGCGCCGGGAACACGCGACTGCCCGCTGCTTATTTGGCAATCACCCACTGGCCGCGATCGAGGAGGACTCCCCCCTCCTCGATGAACTGGCTGTGGCGCAAGACCAGCTTTTCGATCACGTCGCGATTGACCGAAACCGTCTTCACGAAGCGACGAACGTCATTCCTAACCGCCGGCCAATTCCAATCATCGCCCATCAACACGCTGCCCGGTTCAAGCAGTGCCCAGCAGTTTTGCAGCTCGAGCAAGGTTTCGTCCGGCTCGTGCGCGCTGTCGAGATAGATGACGCTCGGCAGCGACGAGATGCGATGTTCTTCCAAAAGGCGCCGCAACAGCTTGATCCCGACGATCGACGTCGCGGCGATCGGCAGAATGATATCCGCGTGACCAGCGGCCGTGACGTTGGCCAGGAACCGATCATAGATCGAGGGTCGGCCTCGCTCCAGCCTCAGAAACTGCCAGTGGCCCTGCTGTCTCTTTGGCTGCTCCCAGGCCCACATGTTCACGTCGCCGGTGAACGGATCGACACACACAATATCGACATCAAGGCCATTGCGTTTGACGGTGTCAGCAAGCCGGATGGCGGAGCCGCCCAGCATGGAGCCGAGTTCAAGCCAGAAGGACGGACGCACGACGTCGAGCACACTCTCGACGATGTCGGATACCAAATTCGTGTGCGGATAGCCGGTGTCTTCGTGTCGTGGGTCGCTATGGGCGAGCGGCGAGTCACCGCCGTACAATTCGTCGCGCAGTTCATCGAGGATGCGTCGTGTGACGGGGCGTTTGTCGACCTCGTCAAGCGTATGCCACGGCTCCGGGCCTCTGGGAAGAAATTCGCCCCGAAAGACATACAGGCCATCGTCCCGATGCAGCAGGCTGAAGACCGTCGAAGGGACGCCGACATCATCACGAAAGACGAGCTTGCCCGCCTCGACCGACCAGGCGCTTTCATTGGGGTGACGATGTCCGGCGATGGTACCCCCGGGCGCCAATTCGAGATGACCGATAACTGATCCGTCCAGTCGACCAAATCTGAACGACCGGCCAGCCAGCATGTCGGTGGAGATTAGCGCGTCGTCCCCGCCCCCGTTCACGCGGCCTTCCATGGCGAGACCTGAGAATTGATCGAAACCCGTTTTCTGCATTGGTGTACCCTGCGTTTCCGTTACTGGTACGTCGAGCTTGCCCGCCGACGCCATCTTGCCTTCAAGATCCTCGACGCTCCTCGCAAAGCCGCGATACTGCCGGGTCGTGAGGAACACGACGTCGCCGCCGGCCTCCGGATTTTCCGCCAGCCATCGCGGGACCGACCGCGTGATCAGACCGGGGCCTGTTGTATGCCAGATGTCGGCCTTGATGCCCTGCACATGCGCCCGGTCGATGCGATCGATCATATCCGCGAGCGCGAGCTTCAATATCGGTGCCCCCGGTGCGGCCGCGACAAAGCAATTGTGCACATAGGGGGCGACGTCGCCGGAAAACGAGGCTGCGAAATCGGCACCGCCGATCGCTCCGAGCAGTTCCACCAGCGGGCGCAGGCACGCGTCGTCAGCCTCGATGTAGAGCCCGCCTTCCGCGACAAGATATGCGACACGGAAAAAATCCGCCTTCATCGCGGAGTTGTGGCAGCGATCGAATGCAACGACGGCGCGCGCCCCATGAGTCCGTTCGATGAAGGCGCGCGCGGTCGCTTCATTGAAAAGGCGATGTTCGAATCCGCGATTCTGTTCGCGCCAGGTGGCGATCGCTGCGGCGACATCGGTCGGTGCCGTCTCACTATCCCAGAACTGCACGATCACCGGGGGAATCGTGCCCGCACGCGCTTGCCCCCGCATGTCGTCGCGAAACACGCGGAGACGGCCAAGGCCAGCCAGAGCGCGCAAGAACAGCACGAACGGGCCGGTGTCATCGGTTTGCCCCATCCAGCTCCGAGAAAAATCGAAGAGATCGCGCCACTGCCGTGCGGCCAGCAGCATCCTTCCATAGGCCTGCCGGTCCGCGTCCTTACCCATCGCCGCGTGGCGCACCGCACGCTCCAGATCCTCCGCCTCGAAGCAGACCTGCGCGACGGCCATTTCATAGTCCGGCCGCCCCTCGAACTGTGCCTTCGCCGCGTCCAGCGTGCCCAAAGCCGCCGCGATCCCGTCGGACTGCGCAACGGCCTTCACCTGGAGACGAACGGCCTCAAAATCCGCCCCGTCTTCTCCAAGCAGCCGCTCACAGATCCGCAACGCCAGCGGGACCAGCCCAACATTGATCGAAAGGTCGGCAAGTTCGAGCGCAAGCGACCGCTCAAGGGGCACTCCAGCGTTGTTGCGCAGAGCGATCAATTCGTGGACGCGGGCGCGCCCGTTTGCGAGTGCGCCGATCGCGCTGTCCCGCAGACTCGCCCACCAGCCTGGCAGCGCGTCCCCCATGGGCTCGACAATCGCCGCAGCCGCCTCCCAGCGACCAAGCACAAAAAGCGCGTTGGCCAAGTAGACCTTGAACGCGCCCTTGTCCGGATCCAGCGTCTGGGCCGAACGAAAATGCTCCACGGCCGCCAGCATCCTTCCGAAGGAAGCGGCGAGGAGCCCTAGGTGAAAATGGATTCGTGCATCGCCCGGGGCCACCGCGCGTGCGCGTTCCAGTGCCTGTCGTGCAGCAACGAAATCCGAAAGGTCCTGATGCAGCAGACCCTTTTGGAGCCAGAACTCGGCATTGTCGCCATCGCGTCCAAGCAACGTGTCATAGACCTTGAGCGCGGATGTCACCCGGCCGCTCATGGCGAGCATGGCGGCCAATTCGCGGGTCGGTTCGGTCTCGATCATCGCGCCAGCTCACGCACGGTGAAAAGCGGCGAGAACAGCTGATTGATGATCTGTACAAGCTTGGTCGCCTGGTTCGACCGGGCATTTGCCATGTAGATCACGTCGCCATTACGCATCGCGAAATGCTGGGAGACAAAATAGCTTTCCGGCTGCAACATGTTGAGCCTGTAGATAACCGGTTTCGGCGCGGCACCCGGCGCATCGGACGGTGCCCAGCGGAATACGAATATCGCCGTGGGGTCGGCCTGCCTGTCGGCCGGCCCCCCTGCCCGCGCGACCGCCTGCGCCAGCGTCAGGTTGCGCATCTGGAACGGGATTTCCGAGACCTTGTCGCTGGCACCGAACACGGTGAAGCTTTGGAGCCGCGTCAGAAGCTCGATCCGATCGCCGGGCAGAAGCAGAAGGTCGTCTGGCGACCCGGCGAGCAGTTCGTCGAGCCCGATCTGAGCGCTACGCCCGCCACGCGTAACGCGAACCGTAGTGTCCTGCGGCATACCGACCGCGCCCCCGGCCAGCGCTATCATGTCCAGAACATGCTCGCGCGCGAAGGACAACGGAACGCGCCCGGGCGTCTTGACGCCACCGAGGACGAACACGCTGTTCGTTCTGTTTTCCCGCATCGCAACGCTGACCTGCGCATGTTCCGACAGCCCGCTAAGGCCATTGAGGATCGATTGCGCCAGCGACTCGGTGGTCTGGCCTTCCGCCCTGATGCGTCCCGCATAGGGCACGATGATGCTGCCATCGCTGGCGACCGTGATCGGCGGAAGCGCCGTTCCGGCAGCGGACGGTTGCCCGGTCGCCGCAGCGGCCGGGCTCGCGCCCGAAAACAAGGCGGTCCCAATCTCGAAGATCGAAATTTGCAGGACATCGCCTGGGCCGATCCGATCAATGTCCCCGGTCCCCGCCAGGGCAACGAGGGAGCCGGTTGGGTCCGCCCCGCTGTTCGCCGCAGCGATCGTTTCGGCGCTTAACTCGATCAAGGTGACCGGCAGCTTCGTGGAGTCTCGCGAGGCTTGCACCACTTCAACGCGGGTCGGGCCGCTTGACGGCAACGTCGCACAGCCGCTCGCCGCAAGCGGCAGAACGAGCATCGCCATTCGGTGGCGCGGACAGGCCCTCAAGGCGGAATAAAACGAGATCATGCCATTGCCGCTTTCGGTGGGGTGTGGGGGGCATCACCCGTGCTCGGCGCTGCGCTGAGCAGGGATTGATAGAGGCTGGACAGGCTGTCGCTGAACGCCTCGATCGAGAAACGGGCCGCCTGCGCCGGCCCTGCCGCGGAAAGCGTGGCGCGCAAGTCCGCGTCGGTGTCGAGCGCCCGTATGGCGGCCGCGATTGCCGCGATGTCGTAGGGATCGACGAGCAAGGCTGCGCCGCCAGCGACTTCAGGTAGGGAGCCGGCGGTCGACGTCATCGTCGGAACGCCGCGTGCGAGCGCCTCGACAACGGGTAAACCGAAACCTTCGTAAAGCGATGGGAAGAGAACGCCGCGTGCGCCGGCCACCAGGACATCCAGCATCCGCCGTGGCAGATAGTCGAGCTTGCGAATGCGAGCCGCTCCCGACAATATCTGGGAACCCGGCGTTCCCAGGAGACGCAGCTCGTTTTCCGAACGCCAACTGCGCCCGCCGACGATAATGAGAGGCGTAGTGACTTCGCTCGCGAGATAAGCCTCGATCAATCGTCCAACATTTTTCTTTGGCTCGATCGCGCCGAAATAGAGAAAATAGCCCTGCGGCGCGAGGTCGAACAGCGCGCGCAACCGGCCGGCAATATCGCGGTCGGAGAGGATCGGGACCGGGTCGATCGCCTGATAGCAATTGACGACATGGTCGTCCCTTGCACCGAGAAACTGGATGATGTCGCGGCGCGATGCTTCGGACACCGTACAGATGCGGGCACCGTACCGTACGCAATCGCGCAGCATCCGATCATGCAGGCGCTTGTTCTCAAGGCTCGTGTGCGGAAGTCGAAGCGGCACCAGATCGTGAATCGTATAAATATTGACCGCGCCCGCGAGACGGATCGGAACCGGGTACGACCAGTGCATGATCGCCGGCGGGTCTGGCATAGTGACCGTCAGGAAACGGTTATACCGCTTGAAGTGGCGCCCCGCGACGGACCAAAGCGAGCCAAAGCTGTGAAGTCTCGAAAACGACGGTATCCGATCTGCGAAAGCCTCGGCACTGACCCGCCCCTCGACGGGGACTTCGATCAAGCGCCGCGACCAGGGTGATACGAGCAACCGCCCGCGCTTGGGGGGGCCAGCGTCCGCCACGACATCGGCGGGATCGTCGCGTCCAAGTTCCGCAAAGAAAAGCGTCTCGCGCAGATCCCGCGGCGAACTTTTGGGAACCGGCAGACCAAAAATGAGGTCGGGCGCGCGCCCCATCCCGGCGATCGCCCGAGCCAGGGTCCGCGCATAGGTGGCAACCCCGGTGCCGCGATTGAGCGCAAGGTTGAGCCCATCTATGCCCACTTTGAAAGGTGGCGTCATGCCGCGCTCCCCGGTGCCCAGCCCTTAAAAGCACGGTGCCGCGAAGGCTCGATCGAACACCTGAAGCCGCGCAGTTGCGGTCGCACGGAGCGCAAGCCTGCCCCGTCGCAGAATCGCTTCATTACCAGCAAGATCAAAAACAAAATAGAAGCGATCTCGATCAGATGGAAAACGCGATATTTGCGAATATTATTTAATATCGAGGAGCAAAAGCAATATGAACAGCAATCAATCTCAATAGATCTTGGCGAATGATTAAATACATAATGTCTTTTCTCTCGATCATTTATATTGATATCTGATGCCACGAATGACATATGACTGACAAAATCCCACTTATCGGACTTTAAACCGTGATAACCTTCAAGAATGTCTCGATGACCTATCACATCCGGCGCTTCCATAAGGACGTGTTGCGCAACATCACCTTCGTGGTCCCGCGGCGCTCGGCCCTCGGCATTTGCGGAGCAAACGGCGTCGGCAAATCGACCTTGCTGCGCCTCATGGCAGGCGTGGAATTCCCGACTGGCGGGGCGGTCACGCGCGACATGAGCGTCTCCTGGCCGATCGGCTATGCGAGCGCGTTTCAAGCCAGCCTGACAGGGGCCGACAATGTCCGCTTCATTGCCCGCATCTATCGCCGCCCCGAGCGGGAGCTCATCGATTTTGTCGAGGATTTTGCGCAGCTTGGCGCCTACCTTCATCAGCCAATCAAGGCCTATTCGTCCGGCATGCACGCCCGGCTCGCGTTTGGGCTTAGCTTGGCGATCGACTTTGAATGCTATCTCGTCGACGAGGTCGCGGGCGCGGGTGATGACCGGTTTCAGCAGCGCTGCCATGCCGAGATCGAGCGTCGGCGCGACCATGCGGCGATCGTCATGGTGTCCCACGCCTCTGCGCTGCTGAGAGATTATTGCGAAACAGGCGCGGTGCTGCGTGACGGCAAATTGGAGTTCTTCGATACGATCGATGAAGCGATCGAGCGGCACAAGACGTATCAGCGCTTGTCTGCCTGAGATGCGAACGGCCCCGATCATTGGTACACCCGTTCGCCCGTAAGCGACTCGCCTACGAGCGCATTGGCGTAGAGCGCGCGCAGTCGGCGGGCATACACGTCCTGCGTGAACATCCGGCCGCGGGCAAAGCCAGCCGCCCGCAACCGTCCGCAAAGCCGATCGTCTTTCTCCAATCGAGCGATGGCTGCGGCAATTTCGTGGCGCTGTTCCGGGTCGACCAGCATTGCGGCCTCGCCGGCCACCTCCGCGACCGCGCCGCGGTTCGAACACAGGACGGGGCAACCCAGCGTCATTGCTTCCGCCACCGGTAGCCCGAAGCCCTCGGCAAGAGAAAGAAACAGCAATGCCCTGGCGCGGCGCATCATGCTCAGCAGTTCGGGGCGCGGCACCCATGGCAAGCGCACGACACCCGTTTGTGCTCTCAGAAAAGCCTCGAGCCTCTCCTCGCCCGCCACTTCGGGCCCGACGATCACGAGCGGAATGCTCGCGCCGCTTTCGGCATGCGCGCGTGCGACTTGCTCGAGGTTCTTTCGAGCCTCGATCCGTCCGCAGAAGAAGAAATATCGCCCCGCTCTCAGCCCCGACGGAAGTCTTGGATCGACCTGCAAGGGGGCATCGACACTCTGAAAGGTGTTGGTCACGCGCGACGCAGGCAGCGAAAAGCGCGCGATCACCTCAGCTCGGACGGTTTCGGATACGGTCACGAAACCGTGGGCGTGCGAGACGATATCGTTGAGAATGTTCGCGTGACGGGTCGCGTTGATGGTGGTGAGCTGAGGCTGCGCAAGGGGAATAAGATCATGAATTGTATATAGATTTTTGGTTCCGACGACATAAAGCGGGAGCGGATACGTCCAATGCATGACCTGAGGCGGGCGCGCGATCTCGACCGGCAGCGATCGACCGTGCAGGTTGAAAAAAACCTGGGCTTCCCGGAATACATCCCTGACGACCCACTGAGCCGGGATTTCCTCGACGGAGCTGCGCCCCGCAGCAGCAACCCGAGCGTTACTTCGGGCGGCCGAAAACCATCGGCCAAGTCTTGCCCGCGACCTTGCGCCATTTGGGCCATCATCGAGCAACAGCGGTGATGCACCGGCCGCGGGGAGGCACGCGGCCAACATCCGCGCATAGGTCGCAACCCCCGTACCCGCAGCCTCGTTCAACATTCGGCTTTCGAGACATACCTGAACCGGGGCACCATCAAGCGCGTCGACCCGGCGGACATAATTGGGGTCGTACAGCGCCTTGAGACGCTCGACATTGGAAAGGATCCCGCTCATCGCGGTGCCGCCCTTCCGCACCGACGACGGATCGGCCCGGTCCACATTCTCATTCGATGGCGTGGTGCAGCGCTGCGCACGACCGACAAGCGACACCAAGCCAGCGGCGATACCGTGCCCGAAAGCGCGTGAATGCTCGACGCGGCGATGACAACTGCGGATCGGCTCGCTCGACGCATCTTAATCGGGGCGCTCCACCACCTCAGCCCGTCAGCGTCATGCTCACCGAAACGGCCCTTCGCTTCGGCCACTCGCGATCGTCGCATCTCCGAGAGATGCGACGATGACTGGCAGGCGCTTGGCGGCGGCGTAGAGCGGCTGTTCTCGTTTGGAATGGTCGGGCGCATTCTCTCGAACTGGGCTGAGACCGTCATACGGCCGTTGTCTGAGATCGCCGCAGCGCCAATCGCTTCGTCGCCCCGTCGGCTGTCCTATCGGGGGATCGAAGAAGGCACCCTAGTCGATTCCACAGGGGAAGCGCGATTATTGACAATGCGACCGTGGTGCTTCGTCATCCTTTGGGGATGGGCAACACGGAAGTCCTCAGCCGATACAAGATCGTTGAATGGAGCCTGTCATCGGCTTGCAACGGCGGTGTGTGTGGCCAATGCGCGGCTCCCGGAAAACGGGATCGCTTCGCGCTAAGGCTTGTAACCTCAGATTTCCTTGGCTGCTCTCTGGTTCCGCCGCCACCGGCCGGGAGGAATCCCGAGAAGGCGCGTGAACGTCTTGGTGAAGTGACTCTGGTCGGCAAAGCCGCACTCGTCGGCGACTTTCGAAAGCGGAAGCAATGTCTCATCCCGGAGGAGCGCCATCGCTTGTGCGATGCGCCGTTGCATATACCAGTGGTACGGCGACACCCCTTCCGTTTCGCCAAATGCTTTGATGAAATGGTTCACCGACATGTTGAGCCGGCCAGCGATATCCGCCAGCGCCAGCCCGTCGCCCACTTGGCACATCATCATGTCGCGCGCGATCTTGAGCTGCCAGGGGGCCAAATGGGCACGCGTCCGCTTGTTGCGGGAGGCCCGTGCCACACCCGGCGTACCGGCAATGATCAATTGCTGTTCAAACCAATCGGAAGAATGCTCGGAACCCACCGCCGACGGGCCCACGATTTGGATAAAGTCTTCCATCGGGCTCTCCCTGAGGCAGGCTCAACGCGTCACGCGTTCCGCGGCGTCGAAGACATCGTCGCCCGGAAAGCGCATGCGGTACCTGCCCTCAAAGGATAGACACATTGACGAGAGCAATTTGGCAGAGAAAATAAAAGAATGTTACTACAAACTTCACAGGGTCTACCAATCGACCCACAGCCTCTTACATCAACGAATCGTTTATCAAATTGTGCGGTGCACATACATTACAGATTGATGACAGAACTTCCACATTTACTGTGCTGATTCTTGCAGGGGTTGGGTCAATGCCGTCCAAACGAGATCACCCGACAATTCCTTGACGCTATCGGTCCCACATTAGCCACCTGCATCCCCCTCCTCAAAGAGGCCGGGTGGGATTTCAGTCGGCAAAAAAATCCCACCCGCGCCAACCTTCAGCCGACAAGCGCCAGGGCCGCCGCGCCAATCGTTGCTTTGCAATGGCCCGAGTACATTTTCTTGGTATCGAAGGTGATGGCATCCTTTGCCTTGGTCATGAAGATATCGGTCAGACCCGGCTGTTGCTCGGATTTTTGCAAGACGATCAGATTGACCTGCCGCTCGCTTACAGGAGTCGTCATCTCGACACGTTCGGGCCAATAGTCGACCACCCGGTCAAAGGCGTGCTTGATCGCGCCAACCGATATGCCGTCGGGATCGGAAAGAATGCGAGTCCTTGGATCGACCGGCTCGGCACGCTGTGTCGAGCGCGGCGGCTCCTTGGTCCTTTGAGGGATGGAGGGCAGGAACAGCCTGAAGGCATGATCGCCCTCATAGGTATATTCCTTCGGCAACTGCTCCTTCTCGGGATCGAAATTCGTGATCCGTGCGAGGTGGCAATCGAGCACGCGCGCCGGCAACATCGTGCTGCCACCCGCGGACTTGCTACCGGCGGCCGCGGCTGTCGTTGCTTGCCGCGCCCGGACCTGTGCCTGGCTGGTCGCCATTCCACCCGACACGGCCGAGCTACACGCCACTAAGCCAAGCACCCAGGCCCCACCATAGGCCCAAACTTTCGCGATCATGGTCCACTCCATCGTTGACGATACTAACAGGCCACGACGAGAGCACTCCCATCCGTGAAATTTGTGCCAGGATTCGACAAAATTTCAACGCGGAAGAGTCGACGTCGCAAGCATAAAAACCGATAGGTACGAGCGTAAATGTCGCATTTTGTTGTTACAAAACTATTACTATTATTCGTACGATCAACTAAAATCTGATTATTGCTTATGTTTATCAAATTTATATTTCACGCCTTAGTTTGTTATTATAGTTTTACGAGTTATATTGCGAACCTTATAGATGAGCTTCAAGAATATGGCCCGTTGTCGTACTGTCATCTTCAATCCCGACGACGCGCCACCTTGCGGCGATGGGCTTGGAAAAGCGGGATTGGACGTTGCCGGTGAAGCGCGACGCCGGTCGCGCCAAACCGGCGGGCACCCCGATCGCACACGAACAATCGTCTCTAAGGCGGTCGCCGCGATCGTCTCGGTCGCTTATGCAAACGCGGTCATCGCCACGGCGGTTCAGGCGCAGGATCGACCGCCCCTCCCCCTCGAAGACCGTGCGCAAGCGGTGGAATGCCTAACGCTTGCCGTAGCGTATGAGGCGGGCTTCGAACCGGTGGAGGGACAACAAGCCGTTGCCGAGGTCGTCCTGAATCGCGTGCGGCATCCGGCCTTTCCAAAGTCGGTCTGCGACGTGGTGTTTGCCGGCTCGACGCGAAAGACGGGCTGCCAGTTCACCTTCACCTGCGATGGTTCGATGCGTCGTCGCCTGCCGGACGCCGTGCTTGCGCGGGCGCGCGCGGTTGCAGAACAAGCGATCGACGGCCAGCTCCCCCCCTTGATTGGCGACGCGACCAACTATCATGCCGATTATGTCTCCCCGTATTGGGCACCGACCCTGGTCCGCGTGACCAAGATCGGACTCCACATTTTCTATAAGCGCCCGGGCGTCGGCGGAGCGGGTGATCCGCTGGTCGCCCCGACCGCCAGGGCCTCAGCGGCAGCATCGTCAGAGGGTTCGCAGGCCGGCCCCTTCGCGCCCTGGGGTCTTGGACCGGTCACGCCGACGCGCCCCGCCCCGTGAGACGGACCGCGCGCTCTGGTCTGCGAGCGCAATTTCACACGCCCTTTCAAAAAGCGATGTGAATATCCTCGGGCGGATCCCCAGCGTGGTAGCGGCGGTACATTTCGGCATATGCCGCTTCGAGCTTTCGCGCCGCATGGTGCGGGTCGAACAGAGTCGAGTGCGTGCGGTTGACGTCCAACTGTGCCCGAATATTTGCCAAGCGCGCCGTGTCGGTCGCTAAAGCGATTGCGAGCGCCTGATAGGCGTCGAAATCTTCGACGATAAGGTCGCACACGTTCAAGGCCGTCAGCAGGCTCGCGCCAACACGCGACGCGAAGCTCCGCCCTGCACAGGTCAGGATCGGAACACCGGCGCGGAGCGCGTCGCTTCCGCTGGTATGGGCATTATAAGGAAACGTATCCAGGAACAGGTCGGCCAATCGCATGCGATCAAGATGCTCGTCGAGCGGCGTGCCCGACGCGAAGATAAGCCGGGACCTGTCGACCCCGCGCGCTTCCGCTTCCCGGGAGAAATTGCTCCGGGCTTCCGCGTGGTCGACCCACAGCCAAAGCACGCTATCTCCAACCGCACGGAGAACCTTCATCCAAACGTCAAAGACGCTTGGGGTTATTTTGTAGCTCTGGTTGAAACAGCAAAACACAAATCTGTCTTCCGGCAGACCCTGGCTCTGCCGCGTTGCTCGCATCAGCAACGGATGTAATGACCGGTTGGGTTGATAGCTCCCCGGCACATACACGATTTTCTCGGAAAAGCTGTCTCTGCTCTCTGGGGGAATGACGATCTCATCGGCGATGAAATAATCGATAAAGTCCGCCCCCGATGTACCCGGATACCCAAGATAGCCGACTTGGATCGGTGCCGCGCGCTCGGCAAAGATGCCGATACGGCCGTTTTGCGTGTACCCCTTAAGGTCGACGGCAATGTCGATCTCCAGGTCGCGCGCCCGTTTTGCCACCGCCCGGTCTTCACCCAACTGAACGTTCTCGAAAGCGTCGAAGCTCGCCCGTGCGCGGGCGACCCAAGCGTCCTGGCGGCTGCTGCCGAAGCTGAAAGCCGTAAACTCAAACCGATCGCGATCATGCTGTTCCAACGTCTCGACCAGGAGGTGCATGGTTGCATGATTGAAGAAGTCTGCGGAAAAATAGCCGACCCGGATCTTGTCGCGCGCGGGACGGCGAGGGATGGCGACGGGCTTGGTCGATCCCGTTACCAAATCTCCCAGGTTGCGCGCGGCGCGGGCATGGAGTTCGGGATCATCCACGAAAGACAGGATGGGAAAGGGCGTCGCGTTGGGATTGCGCGCCTGGACCGCCCGGCGGACTCCCTCGAGCCGATCCGCGAAGTCGTTCCATTGGCCAAGCTGCATCCCGGCAAACAGTCGATTGGATGCGAGTTCCATGTTCGGACTCAGCGCGGCGGCCTGATCGAAAGCGGCAACGGCTTCGGCATGCCGTCGCATGGACATCAGGGTTTGACCGCGCTTTCGGTGCGCAAGGGCATCATTGGGTGCGAAGGAAAGCAGATGATCCAAGCACGCGATCACGCTGTCATATAGCGCAAACTCCGCCATTGCGTCGGCGAGACCGTGGAGTGCCGGCACATTGTTCAAATCCTTCTTAAGGACATTTTGCAAGCAGCGTCCGCCCTCGTCGGCGCGCCGCTGAAGCGTCAGCAATAGACCAAGACCAAGCTCAGCCTCGATGTAACCAGGGTGCAGCGCGAGGCATCGACGAAACAGCGCCTCCGCCTCTTCTAGCTGCTTCTGTCCGGCAAGCACCGTGGCAAGGTTTGCGAGGCATTCAACGTGCGCGGGGTCGACGGCGAGCGTCGCACGAAACGCATCGACTCCCGCATCGACGCGACCGAGATGGAGAAGCGCGGTGCCGACATTGCATCGCGCCTCGGCATCGCTCGGGTCGAGATCGACAACCCGTTCGAATGCGACAATCGCTTCCTCATACCGTCGCAGCGCGATCAAGGTATGCGCCTTCATTTTGCAAGCGAGGGGATTGCGCGGTTCTCGCTGGATGACGGTGTCAAACGCCTTCACGGCTTCTTCGAGGTGCCCGAGGTCGCGCAGGAGGTTCGCGCGATTGCTGAGCGCGCTGAGGTTGTCGGGTGCGATCGCCAACGCGCGTTCCACACTGATCAATGCCTGGTCAAATTGGCCGATCCTGGCCAGCGCTGCCCCCCGGAAATCATGGGCTTCGGCCAAGCGAGGGTTCAGGGCAATCGCGCGGTCATAGCCGTCAATCGCCGCCATATGTTGGCCGAGGTCGGCCAGCGCATTGGCGCGGTGGTGGTGAAGGTCGGCATTGCCAGGATCAATCGCCAAAGCCTCTTCAAAGGCGCGCAGTGCGTTTGATGGCTTCCCTTTGACGAGGAATTTGACACCGCGTGTCAACAGTTCCCGGAGCTGGGCGGCGCTGCTGCCCGAAGGGCGGATTGCGGTGGCCATCATGACAAATCCTCTGTTCGACTATGAAAAAGCGCTGTTCCGCCGCTGTGCCGCACTTCAATAGGTCGCGAAAAATACGGTCTCATCTTTTAGACACGCTGGGCCCCTGGTCCCGGCAACGATCTGCTCGCTTTTTCCCTCCCGCGAGCGAAGACCGCCGACCGCCCTGCGCCTCATACGGCGACCCGAAAGTCCTCGGGCTCCTTTCCAGACTGATAGCGTTCATACATGCCGACATAGGCGGCCTCGAGTTTTCGCGCTGCGGCTCGCGGATCGAAGAGCGACGAGGTGGCGAGAGTTGTTCTTAGCCGCTCGCGAAGGTTCGCCAGTCTCGACCGGTCGCTGGCGAGCGATATGGCGAGCGCTTTATAGTCTTCCAGGCTCTCGGTGATCAGCTCGGGCAAGTTTACGGCATTCAGCAAGCTGGCCGCGACCCGAGTGGCAAAGCTTTTGCCGACGCAGGTTACGATGGGAACTCCGGCCCTGAGCGCGTCGCTCCCGCTCGTATGCGCATTATAGGGAAGTGTATCGAGAAACAGGTCGGCCAGGCGCAAGCGATCCAGATGCTCTTCCAGAGGCTTCGCGCGCGCGAAAATGATCCTCGCCGGATCAATGCCGCGGGCTTCAGCTTCTCGCGCCAAATTCTCCCGCGACGAATCGCGTTCAACCCAGAGCCAGAGGACACTGTGCCCGGCATGGCGCAGGATATCCATCCAGACCGAGAAGACCGTGGGCGTGATCTTGTAGTTTTGATTGAAGCAACACAAGACGATCGCGCCCACTGGCAGCCCGACGCTTTCTCGCGTCTCCTGCCCAAGTAAGGGACGAAGGGCAGCGTTTGGTTGATAGCTGCCGGGAAGATAAACGATGCTTTCCGAATAATATGGCCGGGTCTCCGGACAAATCACCGTATCGTCGGCAAGCAGATAGTCGATGCAGTTCGCCCCAGATGTGCCTGGATAGCCAAGGTAGCTGACCTGTATTGGCGCGGCGCGTTCCGCAAAAATTCCGAAGCGCCCGTTTTGCGTGTAGCCCTTCAGGTCGACGGCAATGTCGATCTCCCTATCGCGCGCCAGTTTGGCGACGGCCTGATCTTCGACCAGACGCACGTCCACAAAGGAGTCGACCGCCGCTTTCGCGCGTTCCCGCCACGCGTCATTCCACTCCTTGCCGAACCAGAAGGCGGAAAGCTCGAAGCGATCCCGGTCATGGGCTTCCAGCGTTTCGGCAAACAGGTGCATGGTCGCGTGATTGTGGAAGTCCGCCGAGAAGTACGCCAATCGGATCTTGTCGTGTCGAACGTGCCGGGCAGCAACGCGAGCGGTCGGTGTGTCGTGGATCGCGGCCGCCAGCTTTGAACAGTTCAAATGAAGGCCCGGATCGTCCACAAATGCGAGGATTGGAAAGGGCAAAATGTCCCTTCGCCGCTGATCTACGGCCGCCCGAACCTGCTCCACCGACTGATCGAAGTCCGCCCATCGCGACAAATGCAGGGCCGCGTACAGTCGGGTCGTCGCGAGCGACGGATCAGGGGCAAGTGTCGCCGCATGGTCTAGCGCCTCGATCGCTTCCGCGTGGCGCGAAAGAAAAACCAGAAGCCCACCGCGCTTGCGATGCGCGCGCACGTCCTCGGGCAAGAATGTCAGAATATGATCGTAACACGTCAGCGCGCTCTCATATTCGCCAAGCTCTTCCAGGGCCTGGCCCAGGCCACTCAGCGCGATCCTATTGTTGAGATCCACCTTCAGAACATTTTGGTAGCAACGGCCCGCCTCGTCGAACCGCCGCTGACGCGAAAGCAACGCGCCGAGGCCGAGACCGGCATCGATATTCTTGGGGTCACGCGCGAGACAACGCCGAAAGGCCGCCTCGGCCGCCTCGGAGCGCTTATCGGCCGCAAGCGCGTTGCCCAAGTTGACGAGGCTGTCCGGATGGTTCGCATTGATCGCCAGAGCCGCTTGAAATGCCGCAATGGCTTCGTCCTTCCGGCCAAGCAGGAGTAGCGCGATCCCTGCATTACAACGGCTATCGGCATCGCTCGGGTCAAGCGCACACACGTGATCAAAGGCGTTGAGCGCCTCTTCGTGGCGGCCAAGCCTCGCCAGCACATTCGCGCGCATCTTGTGCCCCGCGGGGAATGTCGGTGCCCGCTGGACGACGACGTCGAACGCCATCAAAGCTTCTTCCAGTCGACCTAAGTCCTTGAGGATATTGGCGCGATTATTGAGCGCGTTGAATGTGTTCGGGGCGATTGCGAGCGCTCGATCAACACTGGCCAAGGCCTCGTCCAATTGCCCGGCCAGCGACAGCGCCACGCCTCTGAAATCATGGGCTTCGACCAATTGCGGCTTCAGCGCAATGGCCCGATCGTAGCTGGCGATCGCCGGGAAAACCTGTCCAAGATCGCAAAGCGCATTGCCACGATGGCAAAAAGCCTCGGCGCTCGCTGGATCCAGTTTTACCGCTTCCTCAAAGGCGCGCAAAGCATTCGCCGGTTTGCCCTTTTCGATGAATTTGATACCGCGTTCCAGCAAGGCGCGGACCTCACCGTGTCGAGTTCCCATGATCGACGTCGCGTCGCCCATCGCATCAACTCCTCAGGGTGCCACAATACGGTGAGGCAGCGGGAGCGTGACGGTGCCGACCCGAGCAAGCGTCTGATGCGAGAACTTCTTCGTGAACCGCATTATTCATAGGCCCTCACAATATACGGTCGGTCCTTTGCGTTCGTGAGTTCGACGACCATGGCTCGGGTGGCGCGGCCGCCGCCGGGCTGCACGGCATCCACCCTGATCGTGATGGGGCGGTCAACGCGCTTGGATATGTTTGCAAACGCGATCTGGGTTCGCTGGCCGGAGAGGTCCCGTGCGCGGTTGATCGCAGCCGTGCCGCCCTCGGCACCTTGGTCCATGACCGTAAGCGCGCGGGGATCTGCATATTCCCGGTCGAAGCCGGCCTGGAGGGTGTAGGTCGTCACATAGGGGCGAATGCGTTCGATCGTGGTCGCATCGAAACCGCGAACGAGCGCGAGTTCCTCGACCGATGCGATGCGCCCCCCCGCCGGGAAGATGCCGACGGCTCTGTAATACGGTGCCTCCGCGCCGAACGGGCGCTTTTCGGAATCGTCATCAATCCAGTCGAGCAGCGAGTCTCGGGCGATCAGAAGGCGATCACCGCTCAATCCGGCCTGTTCGAGCAACTTCGACGCCTGCTGCTCATTCAGCCGACCCAGCGGAACCTTGCCCCGTTCGTCCTCGATCGCGATCCGCAAATCCGCATGGGCGAACCGCATCGTGCGCGTGCGGCCATCCGGAGACCAGCGCTCCGTCGCGTCATTCGCCAGCAGCCTGCTGAGGCTGAAGGCGATTCCGGCATCGGCTGCCGCCACCGCCCGCATTTGCGCCTGCTCGGCACCGACATCGGCAAGGCTCATCCGGACCGCCGAAAGAACGATGAGCGCCATGGTCGAGAAGACCGCAATGCTGGCGACCGCGGCGACCAGGGCATATCCCTCTTCCCGCGGCTTCACGGTATTTTTCCCGCAGTTCGAAACGGCTCGAGCGTCCGCAGCTTCGAACGCAATTCCTCGGTGACGGCTCGGCCGTCATCGGGCGTGCGAATGACATGCGGCTTCAGAAGCACGATCAGCTCCGTGCGGTTTTGGGTATTGTTGTGATTGCCGAACAGTGCGCCGACGACCGGGATACGCGACAGCAACGGCAGGCCATTTTTCCCGAAGGTTTTGGAGTCCCGGAACAGGCCTCCGAGCGCGATCACCTGACCATCCTGGACGGCGACCGATGTTGAGATTTTTCGCGTCGAGATCGTCGGGGACGAGGGGGTCGCCGTGCCGCCACCGGTGGGTCCGTTCGGGTTGACGTCGCTCACCTCCTGCGAGATGTCGAGGAGCACCAACCCGCCAGCATTAACACGCGGGGTGACCTTTAGGATCACACCAGTGTCGCGATACTCGATCGAGTTGACGATCGGCGCATTGGGGTTTTGAATGCTGACGGCGCTCCCCGACGCGATCGGCACCTGGTCGCCGACCTGAAGGGCTGCGGTCTGATTGTTGAGCGTGATCAGCTTGGGCGCCGACACGACCTTCACATTGGTTCGTTGCTCGAGCGCGTTCAATGCGGCCGAAATGCTGTTCCCGGCAAGGAAATAGGAGAAGCCCTCCTTTGTCGGTCCGGTGGGCATCGTCGTGCCATCGGTGATGCGGAAATTGCTTTGCCCGGTCAGCCAGTTCCATTGCACGCCGTAACGCAGCGTATCGGTGAGCGTAACCTCGGTGATCGCGGCTTCGATCATCACCTGGTACGGAGGAATGTCCAGTTTGCGCAGGGCGTCCTCAATCTCGGCATAATCGCGCGGGGTCGCGCGAACGACAATCGCGTTATTGACTTCATCGGCGGTGATTTTGCCGCCGGAGGTCTCCTGCGTCCGTTCGGACGTCGCCGGGGTTGGCGCACCGGGGGCGTTTCGCGCCGGTTGCCCGTTTGCCGGGACCTGCGACTTGGTTGATTGTGCTCCTCCGCCGGTCTGTTCCGAGGTGGCGAACGGGTCGCCATTTTCCGTGCCATCGCGACCGTCACTGTTGCCAAAGGTCTGATTTAACGTGTGCGCGAGGTCGCGCGCGCGCCCATTCTGAACGCGATAGACGTAGATGCGGCGCTGCGAGCTTTCCCCTTCGCGGTCCAGAACCTCGATCCAGCGACGGACATCTTCAAGATACTGGCCCTGAGCACTCACCGCGAGGATGCCATTGAGCCGCTCCATCGTGATCAGCCGAACAAGGCCGCGAGTCGGGGCGTTGTCGGCGTTGATGAGCTTTTCAAGGTCGGGGACAATGAGGCGCGCGTCGGTACGTTCGGGTACGAACAGCGCGAAGCTCATGCGGCGCAGCCAATTGACGTCGAACTGTTTCAGGAGGTCGCGCGCGCTGCTGCGCTGACCGGTGGTACCCGCGATCGTCACGCGGTGGCCCGGGGCGTCGACGGCGGTGACGACGCCAGGCAGGGCACCGTCTAGCACCTTCTTCACCTCATCGGCATTGATGAACTGGAGGGTGATCACCTCGGTGCCGAAGCCAACCGCCTCGGGCTCGACCGGGGATTGAGCAGCCGCGACGGTCCGCACCAGATAGCCATTGCCGGCCGGTACCAGCGCCAGGTTGGCTGCGCGCAACGCCGCCTCGAACAGGGGGATGATGTCCGAACGCGCGACATCGCCAGGGGTCACCAAAGAGACCTGGCCATTGACGGCGGGATCAACCTCGATGGGAACCCCGGTCACTTCCCGAACCGACGCTGCCACCGTCCGAATGTCCGCCTTTGGAAGGTTGACACTGATATTGCCCGGCTTGCGCGATTGCGGCTTGGGGGCCGCGAGCGTCGGGGGCGGCACGTCCCCAGCGATGATGGTCGAGCGGACTTGCGGCTCGGCCCGTTCCGCGTCTGCCACGATCGCCGGGGGCTGTGGCACCGCGATCGGCTGAGGCGGCACGCGATCGGCACAACCGGATGTGGCCATGGCCAAAACCGCCGCCCCCGCGAGGAGTTGTTGTCTTGCTCTGGTCACTATTCTCTCTCCTGGGGTGCCGAAATGGCAACGGGTCCTGTCGGCCCGAACCGCACGCTCAGCCGCTCGGCACCGCGCGCGAGCCGCACTTCGTCGCGCGCGATCGAACGAATTCTCCAGCCGCCGAACCTCGCGCCCGTCCTCACCTGCAGAATGCGGAGGCCGGGGGCCTGAACGATCGCGAACGGCGTCCGTCCGATTTCGATCGAACCGACAATCGAGTAAGCACCGAGCGGCCCCTGTCCCGCATCGCCGGCCTTGGCCGGCGCTGCAGCCGGGGCGAACATATTGCGCGCGAGGATCGGCCTGGCGGAGGTCACGGGGTCGGGTTGAACCTCGGCCGGATTGGCAAACGGCTTCCCGCGGACGGGACCCGCCAGCGGCAGCACGAGTTCGTTGCCCGCGACCGCCTGGAAAACGAGCGCCGCGCACAGCGGTACCGCCAGCAGGAGCGGCACGCCGGACGACCTATCGAGCGGCGGAAGTGCGAAGGGGAACCGAAGCTTCAATTTCAACATCCATGGTAGAGGACTGGCCAGTCACCACTGCGTCGGTCGCGGTGACCGTAACCGACTCGATGATGACCCAGGGCGGCTGGCTCTGCAGGTGCGACAGCGCGGCGGTAAGCTGGGGTAAGGTCACGCGGGCCGAGGCTCGGGCGCGTGCCCAGCCCGCGCGCGCCTCTGCGTCCTTGCCTTCGCGAAATTCGCCGCCGCTCCCTTCGATTGTTCGTTGCAACCGATCCTTGAGCCACTCGCGCCCGCCCTCGACATTCGGCGCGCTGAGGACGAACGAGCCCGCCGCCGAGCGCTGGCGTTCGGCCTCGCGGCGCAAGCTCGGGATCGCCGAGACGGTGCGAAGGTTGTGGAGGTAGGTCAAAGCCAGTTGATCGCGCCTGTCTTCGCGCGCGCTGAATCCGGCGACGATGGGAGCGATCGCCAGATAATAGACGCCAGCCAGGATCGCGAACAGGATCAGGAGGGCGATCAAGCGCTGTTCGCGGGGTGATGTCGGCCGCATCATCGCGGTGCCACCTTTGCGCTGATGTCGAACGGCTCGCCGATCGGCAGCGCGGCCTGGGTTTCGTCCGAAGTGGCGCGAACCTCGACAAACCGCGCCGATCGACGCAGCGCCGTGGCCACGTCCATCTTCGCCGGACGGTACCCAACGAGACGGATCGTCGCGCTATCCCAAACGTAGCGCTGCAGCCACGCCCCCGTCGGCAACGCGGCACCGACATCGATCATGATGCGCAAAGGATCGTGAGAGCGGCGCAAGGATCGCGATTGCCCGATGATACGCCGGTCCTGGTCCGTGCGACGCACGATCGTCTGCGCGATCGTGACCGCAGGCTGCTGCTCCGCGACGATGTGCTCGAAACGCGCGACCTGAGCAGTATCGCGCCAGATCCACACGGCAATGTTGAGCAGTAGCAAAAGGGCAACCGCAGCCCAGACGAACGGTGTGGCGCTTCGCCGCGGCGCAAGAAGTCCGTGCTCCTGCATGCCGGAAACGAAATCGAGCGGTGTCGGATCACCGGCGGTCTGGTCGCTGACGATCGCGAGCGGAACGATGCCGGCCGCCGCGATCGCCGCCACGATCGCGCGAGCCTCGTCGATCGGAAGCGCTGCGACCTCGACCAGGATTTTGCCCGGAACGGCTGCGGGGCCAGCGGCACGCCCCGCGAGAACCGCCGAGCCTGCGGGAATTGGCAAGAGGGTGTCCGCCTCAAGCGCGATCATCCGCTGCAAGTCGTGGTTGCCGAGTGGCGGACGCATAATCACGCGCGAAAGGCAAAGCCCGTTTGGAACCACAACGATCGCGCGCGCGCCCGCTTTTGGGGCTGCCGGGATGCGGCTCGCGCCCGGTCGGGCGACGGGAACGAGCTTTCCGGCCTGGTAGCGGACCTTGGGCCCATTACCCTTATGCGAGCGCTGGAGCCGGACCGGCACAAAGGAACGCAGCTCTTGCAGCCACCAACGCCCCGCCTGCACCAGCCAGCGGCCGATCGTCTGCATGTCGGCATCGAGCAGGACGCGCGCGTTCAACGCCCCTCTCCGCAGCGTCCGGTCGATCCATCGATGAGACAGGTCGTCGTAGTCGTTGCGCGCGGCCGGATCAGCAAATCGGGCCACTGCCGTGTGTCGCCCACGGGAAAGTCAACGCGAATCCGGATCAGCTCGGGAGGTCGACCCCTGTCCCACCAGAAGGTGAGCCAGGTTCGGTCGCCGCCGGTGATTGGAACACCGCGATAGCTGATCGAAAGGCGAGAGATCCCGCGCAGCACGGTGGTCGGCGACCAACCGACCAGATCGTGCCCGCTGGGATCGACCTGGAGCCTCCTGGTGCTCGTATTGTAGAGCACCAGATCGCCATTTGCGTTCCGCATCAGCAGAAAGCGCTGCAACGCATTGGGTGCCTCACGGTCGGCCGGCGGCGCAATATAGGTCAGCCGGATATCGTTTCCGCCGAACTCGACGACCGGTTCGGCTCGATCGATCCGCGCGATCGGGCGAAGGCGCTCCAGCCCCGTTCGCAGCAATCGCTGGGCAGCGATGACCTCGTCGAGGCCGGTGGCGCTCGCACGTTCTCGAAGCGAGACAAATCCCGCCATCCGCAAACCCGACAGCAGCAAGGCTGCGGCCATACCCATAAGGGCGAGGCCAACCAGCATCTCGATCAGCGTGAAGCCCGCGTCACATCGCTCGGTCGTGCGGGGGGACTGACGGAACATCGGATCAGCGCGCCAGACGCAGGGTACGAACGCTCGTCAATCGTCGACCGGTCGCGCGATCCGCGATGACGATTTGCACCTCCTCAAGCGGAACGGCAGTGTCGCGCGCTCCGTCGCCATGGGCCCGTCGCATCACATCCCACGTCAGGCCTTGGGTCGCACCTTTGTCGGCCATTCGGTTTGAATCATTCGGCGCAGCGGCGGCAGCGAGCAACGACTGCGCCAGCAAGACCGCTTCCCTGCGGCGCGTGACATTCTCGGCAAAGCGCGCGTTGGCGATGACCGTCTCGAAATACACGCCCGACATCGCGGCGATCACCGCGAACGCGACCAGCGTTTCGACCAGGCTGAAGCCCGCTTCGGAACTGTCCGGCTTCATCGCACCCGCTCGATCAGCCCGACGGCGCTTTGAATGACGAGCCGTTGGCTATACGTCCCGTCCGTCACCGTGATGTCGCCGCCGGCTGCGCTACCGTCGGCGAAGAACGTGATGCCGCCATTGGGGAGCACGATTGTGGTGGAATCCGGCAGTTGCTCGCGCCGATCGTCATACGCAAAGCGATGGCCGCCTTTTGAGATCAGAAAGCGTATCGTTGCGCCATTCTCGATGGCGCGCGCCCGCGCCGCGCGCAGGCCGAACTCAACCTGACGCGCGGAATCAACGAAGGATTGTCGCTGCAGCGCCCGTTCGACCGATGGAAAAACGATGCCTGCCATAAGGGCAAGGATAGCGACAATCACGAGCACCTCGACCAGCGTGAATCCACAGGTTCCGCTGGCGCGGCACCCGATCGGCTTAATAGTTGCCGACATCCTTGGCCTCGCCCGTTCCGCCCGGCTGGCCGTCGGAGCCCAACGAATATACGTCGACATCGCCATGCTCGCCGGGAATGCGCAGCAGATAGGGGCGTCCCCACGGATCGATGACGGCCGTTTGCTCGGGCAGATAGGGCCCATTCCAACTCGGCAGGTTCGGTGGCTGCTTGATCAGCGCTTGAACGCCTTCCTCCTGGGTGGGAAAGCGCCCAGCGTCGAGCTTGAAGAGGTTGATCGCCGCAGCGACATTTTTCGCCTGGATCCGAGCGGATTGCGATCTGGAGTTGTCCAGATACTTGATCACCTGCGGCCCGACGATTGCCGCGAGCAGCCCAAGGATGGCGAGCACCACCAGCAGCTCGAGGAGCGTGAAACCCGCTTCCCGCTCGTGCTTTCTTCTCTCCATGACGGTCATACCCTTTCTCATGAGGTCAGTGCGAGGTCGTTGAAGCCCAGAATCGCCGACATGATCGAGGCGATGATCCCCGCAACCGTCGCACCAAGAACGACCGTGATCAGCGGCGTGAGGATGCCGATCAGGGTCTCGATGCGGGTACGGATGTCGCGATCGAGCACGTCGGCGAGACGGGTAAGCATCATCCCGAGCTGGGACGTCTCCTCGCCCGTGCGCAGAAAGCCGATGGCCAGCCGCGGCAGGGCACCGGAGGCGGCGAGCGGCGCAGTGAGGCCGCCCCCTTCCTTAACCCCGTCCGCGACCCGACTGACAGCGGCCCTGAGCACCTGGTTCGAGATCGTGCGGCGCGAAAGAATCAGCGCGGCCGGCAACGCCACCTCTCCATCGATCAGCGCCCCGAGCGTGCGGGCGAAACGCGCCGTATCGATGCGCCGAACGAGCTCGCCGAGCAAAGGAAGCGACAGAATGAGGCGATCGCGAGCCAGGCGCACGACCGGCTGACGCATTGCCATGGCGGCACCAGTGCCGAGCAGCCCCACGGCCAGGAGCAGCGCAAGCCCATAATGGCGCAGCAATCGGCTGGCGGACATGACGACGACGGTGGCGGTCGGTAGTTTCTGGGTCGTGCTCGCGAACATGCCTTCGAACTGCGGCACCACGAAGAGCAGCATGAGCAGCACGACGCCCACCGCGATCACCAGTAGCGCGACGGGATAGATCATCGATGAACCGACCAGGCGGCGCAGCGCGGCATCCTGTTCGAGCGTGGCGGCAAGACGCGCCAGCGCCTCGCCCAACCGCCCGTTCGCCTCGCCAGCTTCGGTCATTGCGATCGCTGTGGGGGAGAAAAGGTCGGGCTTCTGCGCCATCGCGCGTGAAAGAGGGGCACCTTCGCGGACATCGCGCAGGATCTCCGCCAAATAGACCGCGACGCTCTTATCTTCGACGTTTTCGATCGCCAGCGCGAGCGCGCGATCGAGCTGCAACCCGGCATCGATCAGAACCGCAAGCTCGCTCACACAGGTCGACGCCGCCGCCCGTGCCTTGCCGCCAACCCGCCGGGTTCGCCCCGGCGCGCGCGGCGGGAGGATCACCAGTTCGAGCGGCGTCGCGCCGGTCCGGCGCAGGTTTGCGACAGCAACGCTGCGATCGGGGGCGTCCATCTCGCCTGACAGCGCGGAGCCGTCGGGTCGGAGCGCGCGGTAGCGAAAGGTCGCCATCACCCTTCCCCGCTCGCCACGCGCAGAACCTCTTCGATCGTGGTCAGGCCTTGGGCAGCCTTGGCAACGCCATCGGCGGCAAGGCTTCGCATTCCGTCCTGTTCGGCGGCGGACAGAATGTCGCGTGTATCCGCCCGGCGGACGATTAAGCGTGAGATCGCGGCATCGACGCGCAGGAATTCGAGGATCGCGACCCGGCCTGAATATCCGCTACCGGCGCATCGGCTGCAGCCCACGGCATGGAAAAGCCGGACGACATTCTGGCTTTCGATGTGGTGCGCGAGAGCCTCGGGTATGCCCCCCTCCAGCCCATAGGGTTCGCGGCAATCGGGGCAGAGGCGGCGCACGAGCCGCTGCGCGAGTACCCCGGCCAATACCGAGCCCAGCAGGAACGGCTCGACCTCCATATCGAGGAGCCGTGACACCGCACCAACTGCGGTGTTGGTATGCAAGGTGGACAGGATCATATGGCCAGTGAGCGCCGCCTGAACCGCGATCTGCGCGGTCTCGGTATCCCGGATTTCGCCGACCATCATCACATCCGGATCCTGGCGCAGGAAGGATCGCAGCGCGGATCCAAAGGTGAAGCCGATGGCCGGGTTGACCTGGGTCTGGACCACGCCCGGCAAGCGGTATTCGATCGGGTCTTCGACGGTCAGGAGCTTGCGCGCCTCGGCATTGAGTTCGGACAGCGCGGCGTAGAGCGTGGTCGTCTTTCCGCTGCCAGTGGGGCCGGTGACCAGCACGATTCCATGGGGCCGCGAAATCGCGTCGCGCATCCGCGCGATGAGCGCCGGGTCGAAGCCGAGCGTTACGAAATCCAGCGCGAGTTTCGATCGATCGAGGATGCGCATGACCACGCTTTCGCCGTGGATCGACGGTGCCGTCGCGACGCGCAGATCGATTTCGTGACCGCGCACGGAAAGGCGCATCCGACCGTCTTGGGGCAAGCGCCGCTCGGCAATATTGAGCCGGGCGGCGACCTTGATACGCGACACCAAGGGCGCGCGCATGGCCACCGGCAGACGCCCGGCGTTGCGCAGCATGCCGTCGACGCGGAAGCGGATCGACAGACCGTCGTCGCTGGGTTCGATATGGATGTCGGAGGCGCGCTGGTCGACCGCCGTTGCGATCAGGCGATTAACCGCGCGAATCACCGGCGCGTCGCTGACCAGGTCCTTCAGACGCTCAAGGTCTTCGTCGTCAACGACATCGTCCACCTCGTCACCGGCGATGGCTTGCCCCTGATAGAGCCGCTCGATCGCTGCATCGATGTCGCTCGCCCGCGCAACCACGCGGACGACGTTCCGGTGAAACATGAACCCGAAGGCCTGGTCCACGAACGGGTCGAACGGATTGGCGACGGCAATGCGGACAACCGCGTCGTCGGCCGCGATCGGCAGCGCGCGCATGTCGCGAAGAAAGGCCAAAGAGAGGTCGGGTCCGTTGATCGCGCGCTCAGGAATCTCGGCACCGCTGATCGACGCCAGTCCCAGATAGTCCGCCATCGCCGCGACCAGCCGGTCCTCGGAGATCATGCCCAACCGCGTGACGACCGCTTCGAGGCGCTCGCCCGACTCGCGCTCGATCATGAGCGCGCGCTGAAGAGCCTCCTCTGGCAGCAGCGACCTTTCGGCGAGCATGTCCGCAAACGTTCGCACCGGCCTCGACGCGCTCACCCGCTCCTCCGGCAACGGACCTGACGGTACTTTGTCACAGGAACTTCCAATATTTTCTGGTTGGGCCGTGCTATCACTCGACATGTACCACCTTCTGGTCGTGCATTACTCCCATTACTGGGATAAATTCTGTAGCGGCGATCTATACATAGCTATTACCCAGATAATGCTACAATATAATTGCATTTGTATAAGTTCATTTATGCCACTTTGGCATAGATTTGGTTACTCTATACTTTGCGATATTTGAGTGCATGTTTTGGAAAATTTCATTATATAATAATTATGTAACGATAGCCCCCTATTTATTCATCGTCGGTTAAAGATCGAGTCGAGGCCGATCATACTCAATCCTCCACCATCGGATTGAGAAGGCACGTCAGAAGTTCCGGTTATCGCCGGACCTATAGGCGTGCCGATATATTGAGAACGGGAACCGCCGGTCCTTGCATAAGGACCGACGCAGCTCTTCGTGATCTTTAGATTCAGAACGACACCACTCCCGGCACTTCGCTTTGGGGGCGGACGGTCTTCGATCTGATCACAACCGGCACTTGAACGGCAAACGAAGCAAACAGGAGAACGATCATGAAGCGTTTCAAGACCGCGCTGTTCCTGGCGACCGTCGCCAGCTGCGCAATCATCTCGTCAGGCGCGCAGGCGCAAATCACCGCGTCGAATGATGGCGAACTCAAGCTGCACGGAACGGGTGCCACGTCGATCCAGAACGTGCTCGTGCAGGAACTGAACTGCGTTGGTGGCTCTGAGCCGCTCGGCGTGATCGGCTCCACCACGGCTGCCGGCACCACGACCACGGTTGCCGAACCAACCAACCTCAGCACCCCCGCCGGCACTTTCGACTGCTCGACGCAGGCTCTCAATACCGGCTTCGCCGCGCGCTATGTCGCCTCGGGTTCGGGCCAGGGCCGTTCTGCCTGGGACGCAGTAGGCGCGGTCAGTGCGACTCCGGCCTTCACGCACACCGGAACGCAGGCGAACCCAAATCCGTTCGGCGACTGGAGCACGGTCCAGTTCGCTTTCGCCGATAACGCCCCGACCCTCACCGAAATCGCGACCTTCACCGGCAATACGGCAGGCCTGACCGGTCCGTCGGCAGCGGCTGGCGGTGCACCGGTCGTTTTCCCGAAGTTCGTGCTTCCAGTCGCCGTCGCTTATGCGCCGGTCTATGGCCACAATAACTCGACGAACCAGGACTATGCCTTCCACATCGACACCACAGGCGGTTCGCCAACGACGATCAATGGCAATGCCGTCGGTGGCCTGCGTCTGAGCCGCACGACGTTCTGCGGCATCTTCGCCGGAACCATCACGAACTATAACAACTCCAACTTCACCACCGACAATAACGGCACGAGCCTGCGCGATCCCAACGACGATTCGTCGCGCTGGAACTCGGACGGCGTGCCGGTGCGTCTGGTCGGTCGCCTCGATCGTTCGGGCACGACCGATATCTTCACGCGTGCGGTCGCCGCACAGTGCGGCGGTGCCTATACCCAGCACGCCGAAACGCTGCCTTACATCAAGGCTTCGTCCGGCCAACCGGACTTCACGAGCGCACGTCCCGACACGGGCCTGCGGTTCCTGGGCAGCGATACCAATGCCAGCAACAACACCGTCAATCTCGTCTCGAACCAATATTATAACCGCAGCACCGGCACCTATGTAACGGTGAACGATGCGTCCGGTGCGGCGGCGGGTACGGCGGCCTATCCCAACCCGAACTCGACGCCCGTCACCAACGGCACCGGGGTTTTCCTGGTCGCCAATGGCAGCGGCGCGGTCGCGGCGGCGATCAACAAGGCACCCGACTGGCGTTCGGCATCGTGGTTCTCGGCCGCATCCTCCACGAACAACGTCGATCTCAACGGCAAGATCGGCTATATCGGCGCTGACTTCCTGAACGGATCGCCGACGGGTGCGGGGCTCTTCGCCGCAGCCCTCAAGAATAATACCTCCGGTGCGTGGGTGCTGCCAAGCGCTGCGAATGCAACCGTTGCTTTCGGCACGATTGCCCCGCCGCAATCCGACGCCTCCGGCGTCTACACGACCAGCCCAGCCGACACGCGCTCGGTCTCGATCCCGGGCTATCTGAACGGCGGGACGGATACGACGGGCGCGGCAACGCGCAACAACCCGCTCGCCTGGTACCAAGTGCTCTATATCGGCACGGGGCTGGCCGATCCGAGCGTCGGCTATCCGATCACCGGGACGACGCAGTTCCTTGGCTATAGCTGCTACAAGGCCGACGATCACGGCTCCAACCGCGATGCGATCCGCCACATGCTCGGCTGGAACACGGGTCGAGAGACGAACGATTCGAACGGTGATGACCGCACGGGCATCTTCACCGATGGCACGAACGGGCTGCTCGCCCGGTCGAACATCGGTGCGCTGCCGTCGAACTGGCAGACGGCGATCAACGAAACGTTCCTGTCGAACGACTCGGGGCTCGACCTGAATATCCAGGCAGGTGGTGCCGACGGCAAATGTTCGGCGGCAACCGGCGTTTAAGTCACGCTCTCCTATCGCGGCCCCGGACACATGTCCGGGGCCGTACTTTTTACCCTATTGGGAAGCGCTCGCGAAGCCGCGCAGGGTCAGGTGCCAATCGACCAGAGCGTGATGATAGCATGTTGGCGCGTTGGTTTCGGGAGACCCGATCCGCCGCCAGAGTCGAAGTGCTAATCGTCGAGCGAATAGCCGAGCCGCTTTATGGCCGCGTCGAGGATCGGCACCACCGGCTCGAGCTGCTTGCGATAGTTGCGATAGCGATAGCGGGACCGCGTGTAGAGCCTCTCCGTCACCTGCGCATAGCTCGCCGTCCGCGCGTGGCGCGCATTTTCCTGAAATGCCAGCGTTTGCGCATCGAACGGCTCGCCGATGAAGTCGAGCATCGACCGCACCTCCTGCGCCTGGTTGGTCACGAGATCTTCATAGCGCACGGCGTGATAGTTGAGCGGCATCACCGCGCGATACTGGGCGACCAGATCGGCGATCAGCGCATAATGCTGGGCCGCAGTCTCTAGCGCATAGGCGCAGTAAAAGCCATGCGTGAGACCATTGGAGAACACCGAGAGCACCACGTCGAGCGGGTGACGGACGAGGTGGATGATCGGCGATTGCGGAAAGAGGAGATGGATCAGCCCCAGATGCGTCTCATTGAGCGGCATCTTGTCGGTGAACCAGCGACGATTCGGGTCGATGGCACCAAATTGCATCGCCTCGTTGAGATAGAGATCGCGCACCATATCGACATGGCGCCGACGGTCGCCCAGCCACAGCTCGCTGAGCGCGATCGGATAGGCGGCGGGGCTGCCCAGCAGCATTTGCGCGCGTTCCGTAATGGCGTTGATGATCGGCAGTTCGTCGCCAGCGGCGATGTTGGGGTGCGAACTCAGCGTCTGCTCGACCAGCGTGGTGCCGGACCGGGGAAAGCCGATAATGAAGATCGGTTGCGGGCTGCCGTCCCGCACGGCGGCGCGCGGCAGCAGCCGCGTTCGTCCTTCGGTGAAGAAATCGCGGAGCGACGCCACCAGCGTGCTCGCTTCGTCGCGTAGATAGCTTTGCCCGCTCGTCTCGCGCAACCACGCCTTGTACTTCGAAAAACACTCGAACGCTTCGTCGAAGCGACCAAGCGAATCCAGAATCTGTCCTTTGCCCAACAGCGCGCTCAACTCGTCCGCCCCCGTCCAGGCGGGCGAGGCGAGGGCTTCGAGCGCGCGTTCCGGCTGATCGACGCGACGATACAGACCAGCGCGAGTCGCGGCCACTGCGGGGTTGCCCGGCTCCAGCACGCTCGCTTCGTCGACCAAGCCGAATGCGGTGGAAAAGTCTCGCACCCGCTCTTCCAGCTCGGCCCATTCCAGCAGCATCGCGCACGTTAGCGCCTTTCTGGACCGCAGTCTTTCAAAGATTGCCCGCGCTTCGTCGAATTTTCCCTGTTCGCGCAGCGCCTGCGCCAGGATCACTTGCAGGTCGGGCGCGTTCGCCGCCTGTTCCGGTGGCGACAGCCGCACCGCCAGCCGCAAGTGATATTCGGCTGCCGAGGCATTATCGATCGCGAGGAAGATGCGTCCCATCAGCGCGTGCGCCACCGGCTCTTCGGGAGCCAGGCGGACCAGCATCCTGCCATGCAATTGGGCATGGGCAAGATCGCCATGCTGCAGAAAGTAGGTCGTCGCGATCGATCGCACCATCGCATCGTTCTGGTGAATGTGGGCCATGCGATGCACCACCGATGCGGCAGCCTGCCACTTCTCGGCATCGCGCAGGATATTGAACAGGGCACCGAGCGCATCGCGCTGCCCCGGCGATTCTTCCAGCACCGCGATCGCCAACCGATGCGCGGCGTCGCGATTTCCGGCATGATAAGCATAGGTCAGCGCGGTCAACGCTTCGGCATGGTGTTCCGGTGGAACGATCTCGACCTGTGCAAGATCCAGCCCACAACAGGACAAACGACCGAGGCCCGAGCCGCACGCACACGCATCGACCGGGGCCAGCAGCATTTCCTGAGCTTCCATCAGCCAATCACACCATTTCTCGCAAGGGAGTGGCCCGGGCAGATTGCCCGGGCCAGACAGGTCAGGCCGCTATGCGCAGTTGCGGTCGAGCCCAGGACGGGACGACCATCGCCAGCTCGACCTCAATCATCGCTGGCGCGTCTACGCCCGGCAGTGCCGCGTCGCCATTGGTCCAACGCCAGCCATGATCGTCATGCCGCTCCGCCGGATAGAAGCCCGCACCGAAGCTGTCCGAGTCGAGCGCGATGGATTGGCCATTGATCACCAGCCGCGACACGGCGACGCCCAGCCGGCGACCGTCGCCCAACCCCGGCACGACCTGCGACAGCACGCCATTGTTCGAGCGCAGCCGCAGCTCGGAGGCCGCAGGCACGGCGAACTGATAGCGATTGCCCGCGCGATAGACGGGCGCGAAGCTGGTGCCGTCGGCGAGGATGGTCAGCTCGGGATCCTCGGTACGGGTCCAGCCGAGCTGCTCGGCGCGGTCGTGCAGCCGCTGCTGGATTTCGAGCAATTGCGGCCCCGCCGCCACGATCGGCGCGCAGGCATCGTCCCAGCTCTTGGGGTCGAGCCGACCGTGCAATTGCGTGAAGTCATCGGCGTTGGCGAAGCTCGCGCGATTGCCGTCGTCGAGATAGGATTCGCACGGCAGCCCCTCGGCCAGCAGCACATCATGGCTGTCGAGTTCGACATGGAAATAGCGAACCTGTTCGACCTCTTCCTGCACGATCGTCGCGCCATTGACGAGATCACCGGCGGGCACGAGCACGCCGTCAACGAGGATCGCGTGGCCGGGCGACACGCGCAGGTCACGCTCGGGCTGGTTGGGGGCGAAGGCATGCGCCGTGATACGCACGGGATTGACCTCGCCTGGGCGAACATGGCGCGACGGCCGCGCGAGCATTTGGCCGATCCACTTCACCGGCCGGACCGCGCCCGAAGCCGTCAGCACCTGGTCGCCGACAGACAGCGCTTCGACGGCGACCGGCCCCGTGGTGGTCGCGATCCGTGTGCCTTCCGCAAAGCACACCGGAACTTGAAAGACTGAAGAATCATAGCCGAAGGTCACCGGAAAATCGAAATTCCCTGGCGCAAAGCCATTCAAACTAAGAATATAGCCATATCCAGTCACGGTAGGTTTGATTGTTGAACTATAACCACCACTAGGTACAAGCAATATTCCGTTCGCAGTAAATCCTTCTATAACAAATGTTTTATTTGGAATTCCTGAAAATTTCAAAGAACCAAAAGTTGGTGGGCGGTAGAGTGTACCTTTTCCTGCACCCACCCCGGCACTGTAACTTGAGTTAAAGACAGTAATCGTTCCAATACTTTTTTGCGATTTCGATCCGATCGCATCAACCTCTGTTTGATCACCGACAATAAGCGCTTTCGTTTTGTCGATGTTCAAAAGCACGCCGGAGGAGAAGGTCACCCCATTGAGTTGGGACAAACCGTTACTGAAAGGATTGGCCGCCATATAAAATCTCCCTCATAGTATAGAATTGTGGATTTTGCTTTTCACGTCAGCGGGTGGACCGATGGCTTGTCGGCTCGCCTCAGCCGCCTGCGGGGGCAGTGGAGGCGCGTCGGCAATCGGGATCGTCGGCCTCGTTGCGCTCGTCACAGCGGCCGTCGCTGGCCGGGCCAAGCACTTCGACGCTGATGATCGAGCGGCGGTCGGCCGGCGGCTGTGCCGCGCGGCTGGCGTCCTTCAACTGTGCCTGCGCTTCGCGCGCACCCGCCGGTGTGACGCTGACGTTGGTCGCCGCCTGGGTGGGCACGCCGGTGATCGTGCCGCTCGCCTTGAAATTGTCGGCATTGGCCACGCGCGCTGCGGCAACCACGACATTGCCCGAGGCGCGCACACCCGCGTCGCCGGCGTCGACCGTGCCGACCGGGGCGATCAGCAACACATCGGACGCCGGATCGTCGGGCGATTGCTTGAACGTGCCGATCCCCGCGCCGGCGACGCTGCCCACGCTGTTGACCTCGGCGAGCCCGTTTTCATCGAACCGCACGGTCACTGGCGGGAAGGTGGAGGCGCTCTTCGGCCCCTGCCCGGCAGCAAGATCGCCGTTGGACGACCACAAGACGATGTCGCCGCCCGCTTGCGTGAAGGTGCGGCTCTGGTTGAGCACGAAATCGCCGTCGGTGAAGCCGCGGATCTCGCCGCCGCGCAACGTCAGCAGACCTTCATAGCCGAGCGGAATGGACTGTATCGCGTATCCCCGGTTGGTGAAACCGAGACTGCCCGATTCCAGCGGCGGCGGCGTAGAGCCCGAAATGGGGATGTTGAACGCGGTCCATCGCTTGTTCTTCTGGTCGGCGGTCCGCACCACCGAGCCGGCGATCAGGTCGCCGCCGGGGCCGAGAATGGTGACATTGCCGCCGCGTCCGGTCTCGATGGTGGCGAGGCGCAGGTCGAGATTGCCGGTCTGGACTCGCGTGGCCACTTGCGGTTGGCCGTTCACGATGTTGCGGGTCGGCACGCCCAGCGGATGATCGGGCGTGATCGTCGAGGGGTCGAGCGTGTAAGGCGCGAGGTTGTCGGTATAGCCGAGCTTCGCCGGGAACAGCGTGTTCACCGCGCGATACCCGCGGATATACTGGTTGAACGATGGCCCGTTCTTGTCGCCGATCGAGGCGAGCTCGTTGAAATAGAGTTGGTTGATCAGGAAATCCTGTTGGTGCAGCAGGTCGAGCTTGCCGAATGCCGCATACAGGTCCGTCATCTTGCCATAGGCCGCGCTTGCCAGCGCGGCGTTGCCAGCATCGGTGTTGGGGAAGCTCTGGCTACCGAACACCTGCGCGAACAGATCGGGATAGGTGTCGCGCAACCACTTTGCGAGGATCGGCGCGTAAATCGGCTTCGTCCGATCCGGCTTCCTATTGCCGAAGCTGTCGGTCACCTGCACGAACAGCGCGCCGTCGAGCATACCGGCGTTGGCGGGGTCGAGATAGGTCTCGCTCAGCGCGGTATAGTCGGCACCGGCCGCCATACCGAAGCGCACCTGAAGATCGGCACCCTGGTTGGGCAGCCACGGATTGTAATCATTGCCGATCGTGCGGACGCCGCCGCCGAAGGAATAGATAAAGCCGCTATTTCCATCCTTGAGGTTCGCCGAGGTCACGAACGGGCCGATATTGCCGCCGGCCTCAAGGATGAAGGTGCCGGGCCCGCCCAGCACGAAGTCGTTCGACCGGACAAACGGAAGGCTTCCGCTCGATGCGATCGTCCCGGTGATGTTGCCATCGGCGCGGATGCGCGTGATGTCGGTGGAGGCCAGATTCTGCCCCTGGAAGAACATGTCGGTGATGTCACCGCCAGCCGCGATCCGGGCTTGCTTGGGCAGAAAGATCGCGGAGTTCGTGATGTTTCCGTTGCTGAAGATATAGACCGGGTCCTGGTCGCCGGTGTGGGTCGGCACCCGGTTGTGCTGGTCGCGCAGATCCGCGTCGGTCGTCGTCGATAAGACGAACGGGAATTGGTAAGGCGCGAAGGGGATCGGCCGCGCAAAAGCTCCCCCGATCAAGCCGGGGTCGGCATCGCTCATCGCGATCGACAAGCCACTCAAGTCACCGTCGCTGAAAAGGCGAAGTTGGCCGATCGCGGACGGATAGAGCAGCTGCTGGACATTGGTCGGAAGCGTTATCTTGCCGGTGAGCGACGCGACTGCAAAGGTCGGCGGAAGGACTTGGATATAACTGTTCGTATCCGCGGCTCCAGTGCCGTCTCGCGGTTGCAGACCATAGTCCCAGCTGCCAACGACCGGCGTATTCCCCAATAGCGGAGACGCAAACGTGACGCCTTCGATCGCCGACACGGTGAGGCCGGCGGCAGGGCTGAAGAACCCGGCCGAGTTGACGGATTGCGGCTGGCTCGCATCCACGCCAAGCGCCGATACGCTCGCCAGCGTCACCGCCCCTCCGGCCGAGACATTAACGACCGCATCGGCCAGGCGGATCCGCGCGAATTGCGGCGGCTCCGTTTGGTTGAACGGCGGATTGTAGGGCTCGGTTCCGATCCCCGCAATGTCGCGGCCCGCCGCGATCGAGGCAGCGCCGGACGCGATGTCGAACCGCCCGCCGAGAATGTCGCGGCCCGCCGCAAGGCTGAGGTTGCCATTCCCGAAGGGGAGCATCGCCGGGCCCGTCGCGGTGGAAGCGGTCGAGATCGACGTGTCGAGCGCGACGGTCAGATTGGAGACGTCCCGGCCGGCGCGGATCGACACATCGCCGCCGGCCAACGCGCCGACCCCCGAGGTGAAATCGCGCGGCGCAATCCCGATTTCGACGCCAGCCGAGGTAATGCTGCCGACTCTCCAAAGCTGGCTCGGTTGCCCGACTGTGCCCGTAATAGAGGTGCTGGTGCCAGAACTGGCACCGGTGTAGCTGACGCCCCGGCCGAGGTAGCGCTCGCTCCAGACATCGCGACTGCCCAACACGTCGCGCCCGGCATCGAGGGAAATATCGCCGCCGCCATCGGCAAGAACCGGCGACGTATCCGTCAGCGCCTTGGGCGATGGAATGAAGGTAACCGGCTCCGCAGACGGCGTGAAATACGGACTGTCGGGGGTAAGCGTAACGATCCCGCCACCGATAATCCGCGCGCTGACCGCGGCCTGCGCGACACGGACGCCGGCGGTGTAAATCGCCGCCGCCGAAAAATCGGCAGACCCGGCGGCACCGTTGACATAGTTGGCGGTCGCCGTCGCGGTGCCGTTCTCCTGGCGATACGTCTGGGTTCCGCCGCGGATGTCGATGTCGCGCGATGCGGCGACATCGATCGAACCGTCGCCGGTGCGGATATACGATCGGACATAGGCCTTGTTCGCAGTGCCGTAGCCGATGATCGACGATGTCTTGCTGATCGAATAGCCGGTGCGGTTGCTTGCCAGGCCAGCTTGGTAGGTCGTCTGGAACGATTGCAGGAATGCGATGACCTGGTTGAGCGGCGCGATGATGCCGGTCGTGGCCGAGCCGGCGCCGACAAAGGTGTAGCCCTTACCCGCAAAATAGGCCTGCGCGGCGGCGCGCGCGTCGGCACCGAGCCCGGCGGTGCTGCCCCAATTGAGCTGCGTATAGGCATCGTCCTTGAGCTGATCGAGCCCCGCGAGGGTGCTGGTGAGATCGAGCGTATCACCAATACCAAAAGTGAGCGTCGGGCTGCCATTGCCGCGCACAAGCCGAAACTCCAGCGGGCCGTTATAGCTGGCGGTACCGGAGGCGGTGAGCTGGTAATTATACTCTCCAGCGACGATCATGTCGGCATTGGCCGCACGGTCGACGTGGAGCGGGTTGGCCGAGAGTTTCGCGTCAGCGCCTGCGACCAGCCTGAGATCGGACGCGTGCATCGCGACAGTGCCGTCGAGCAGCGGGAACAGCTCGGCGAACCCGAGCGAGTCCTGACCTTCGCCGCCGCCCGCGGCACCATTGCCGGCAAGCGCCAGCGGCGAGTTCACATACGGATTCGCGTTGGCGAGATCGCCGGTCGCGGCTTGCGATCCGAGCCCGATCACCAGCGTGCGGGCAGTCCCGGGATTGGCACCGGTGCCATAGCTTGCGATGTTGCTGCACGAACCGGTGGCAGAACCGCAGGTGAACTGGATCGCCGGCGAGTAGCTACGGTTGCCGCCGCCGAGCTGCCAGCTCATGTAAGACGGATCGGATTTATCGCGGAACGTGAAGAACCCGTCGGAGATCGAGCGGTTGACGGTGAGACTGCCGCCCGCGCGCAACGTGACCACCGGCGCTTCGCCCCGCGCCGAGCCGCCGTCCGTGCGGTAAAGGAACGTCGCGAACCGGTCGAGCAGCGCGCCTTCCTGACCGGGCACGACACGATATTGGGTCTGACCACCAGCCGACAGCTCAGGGATGACCTGAAGCACGCCTGCATTGACCGCAGCCTGCAGCTGCTGCGGCGAGAAGCTGGCGGCAGCGAGATTCCACTCGGTGGTCGTCTTGATGCCGCCGCCCGAGGCAAGCTCTACCCCTGGGCGCAGCCGCAGCCCCGACAGGCTAGAGCCGTCGACCGTGGTTACGTCAAAATTCTGGATAAACTTGACCACCGACGCGCCGCCATCGGCAAGCTGGAAGCTTTCGGTGAACGGGTTGTATTTGCCTCCCTTCGCACTGCTGTCGGCAAAGTTGAGGAGCAGCGTACCGTCGGCATCGCGGCTGACCCCGGAATAGAGACCCGCGCTCGCCAGCGCATCGAGATCGTAGCGCTTATATGCCTCAAGCTGGACACTGTCCGCGCCCAGGATCGAGCCGTGCAGGCTGACATTGACCTTGTCTTCCTTGGTGCCGAGCACCGGCGCGCGCAATGAGACCGTTCCACCCGTGTCGGGCGCGGCATAGGTGTAAACAGTCTGCTGGCTACCGGTGACCGCATCGGTAATGACCTTTGGCACCAGCCGGGCACCGGTTTCACCAACCGCCACTGCCGCCTGGGTCCGCCTTGCACCAGCGTCGATCACCGCGCCGCTGGCGATCGTGATCGCCGCACTCTGGTCAGCGATGCCGATGGTGACGTCACCGGCCGATGCAACGCGGCTGTCGGTATTCGCATAACCGGTGGTATGGGTATCGAGCTTCGCGGTCGACGCCAGCGTCACGCCGTTTCGGCCCCACAACGCGATATCGCCGCCGTTCACATCCGCGTTGCGCGCATCGTCCGCGCTCATGCCGCTGACGTCTACGCCGGAGGTATCGATCGTGCCGCCGATCGTGATCCGGCCGCCATCGGCGGTCAGGCTCACGCTTTTCGCCTTGAAGGTCTGCCCGGCACCGAGCTCGAGATCCCCCACCCCGCTGCGCACGGTTACGGTACCGCCGAACCGGGTGCCGTAGCGTGAAACGAAGCTCGCAAAATCGAAGCTGGAAAGGCCGCTGTCGAATGCGAGGCTGCCTTGGCGGTTACCGGTCACGCCCGGGTTAATCGCGGCGTCCAGCGTGATGCGGCCGTTGCCCGCGAGCAAATTGAGCGTCCCCGCCGAGCCCTTGCCCGTGTCCGTGATCAGCGTGCTCGCCGCATCGGCACCGATATTGCCCGATTTGGTCAACAGGTTGATGGTGCCGCCCCCGGCCGAGACGGTGACCGGATCGACGCTGTCGCCGAACGTCTGGCTGTAGCCAGGCACCGAAAGCGTCGCGCGATTGAGTGTGATGTCGCCGCTGGACTCGATATCGATGATGCCCGCAGTCGCCTGGATCAGACTGCCCAGGATCGTCGCGGACAGGACCGGTGCAGCGGTCGATCCGATGTTGATCCGCGCGCCCGGCGCAGCATTGCCGCTCGGCTTGGCGGCGGGGTCCGTGCCCGCCGCGCTGATGGTGAACCCGGCGGCGGTCAGGAAGCTGTACTCAGGGCGAACCTTCTGGTCGCGCGGATCGGCCAGCACCGAGCGATCGGCGAGGAACGGCGTGTTCAGGGTCAGCGCGGTGGTGCCGCTCGAGAAGCTGCCCTTGCCCTCGACATACATGCCGCCGCTGGCGGCCAGCGTAACCGCCTTGGAGAAGCCCGAGGCGCGCACGTCATTGGCACCGAAACTCAAGGTCGCGGTGTTGAGCGTGAGCGCGCTCCCCTGCCCGCAGAATCCAGCGACCGCGCAACCGTCCGCCGCCTTGGTGGCGTTGGTGAGCCGGACATTGGCGGCATCGATCGTGACCGAATCGCTCGCGCCGTTGCGCGCGCTCGCTGCCAGGCTGGCCGTGTCGAGGATGAGATCGTTAAACCGATGCTCGCCCGCGGAGAACCGGATCGCGCCGGGCGAACGCACGGTCAATTGCTGCGCGGCAGCAAGCTTCGCCTCGAGATTGGTGCCGATCACGCCGGCGCTTCCGGCCAGATCCGCGCTGCCGTCGAACAGGATCGAGCCGCTGCTGATCGCCACCTTCTGCGCTCGTAGACTGGCACTGTCGGACACCGCGAACGTGCCCGAGGTATCAAGTCCGAGCGAGCCGCCACTGATATTGGCCGCGCCGATCTTGATGGTCGAGGTGCCTGTGCCGCTGCGATTGACCATGCGCTCGCCGCCGCTCGACAGCCGCAGGATCGACCCCGCAGTCGAGGCGGTATAATCGGTCGCGAGCAATGTACCGACCGTACCGGTCGCCTTGAGCGTCGCACCGTCTTCGATGGTGAGGGTCGAACCCGTACCGCCGACCGCGAGCAGGAGCTCCGGCGTGTCGAGCGAGGCACCGCCCTTGACCGTGATCGAGCGCGCGGTCGGGTTGATCGCAGTGGTGCCATCAGTATTGTCGGCGCGCTGGCCACCGATCAGCAGGCTGGTCGCATTGAGCCCGGCGAGCGTCGCCGCACTGACCGTCAGCGCGCCGCTGGTCTGCACGCTGTCGTCACCAGCGATGATGATGTTGGAGCCGAGCAGGTCGAACTGGCCGCCCTGCCCTCCGTCGCCTGCGCGCGTGTCGAACGTGCCCGCGATCTTGAGCGTCGCGAGCGGTGCTAGGATAACCCTGGCCGCGTCGAGCGGCAACCGCGGGCGCGCGGTGCCATTCTTGTCGGCGATCCCGGTCAGGTACCCTGACCCGCTGGTGGTTTTGATGGTGGAATATTTGGTGAAGACGTCCTTGGACTCAATCGTGAACGAGCGTCGGACCGATTGCGAGATGCCCGTACCCGTATAGCCGAATGTGCCGCCCACCACGATGCTGCCGTCGAGCATAGTGTTGAACTGGCCCGGCACTGGTGCCGATGTGCCGGTATTCTCCACCAGCCTGAGCGCGCCTGGGATTGCCATCGCATACTTCGCCGGCACCAGCAGATACTCGCCCCCCGGCACGCCCGGCGCAGCGTCCAGCGTGACGGTCAGGCCGGCTTGCGCGCCGTACAGATCGACCGGCCCCGGGCTGCCGTAATCCGCCGAATAGCTCGGATCAAAAGGCGCGATCTTGTTCGCTTGGCTAACCGGCACCAAGGCGAAGACCTGGCGCTTGTCACCATATTGATAGCCTTGGCCAGTCACAGGATCGAACCCGTTGGCGCTGAACGGATCGCGGTTGATCCGGTCGAGCACGTCGCGCGACCCGCCCACGCCCGACTGGAATTCATAGGCGAACACATCGCCGCCGCCGCGCCCGTCGATCAGCGCGCCCGCATTCTCGACGATGGAGTTCGCCGACAAAGTGAGCTGCCCGGTCGGGACCTTTGTGATCGGAGTCGAGATCGTCGGGAAATAATATTCGATCCCGTCGGTCGTGCTGCCATAGGGAATGTTCAACCCTGCGCCCGACACGGTCGTCACGCTGCCAGCACCAAAGGTGATGGACTGCGTCGCCGACACGGTTTGGCCGGGATTCGGCTGCGCGATCGCGTCCGATCCGATTTCAAGCAACCCGAGTGGTGCCGCCAGATAGCCGTTTTGGATGATCCGCGGTGCCAGGATTTGCAGGTGCGTGCCCGCGGAAAGCGGTGCCGTGGCGTTGGCATCAAAGTAGCTGTTGCCGAACGTGATGCTGTGATCGCCCAGTGCGGCAATCACATAGGGTTTCGAAAGCGTCGCCGCCTGGCCTTCCAGGAGCGCCTGTAGATTGCCTGTGCCCGTGGTGGCATAGGTCCGGCGCGCGTCGATCAGCAAGTCACCGCCCGCGATCAACTGACCATTATAGGCGACCTGCGTCGCATTGCCGGTGTCGTTCACGCCGATCAAGCGCAGGTCGCCCGCCGTGCTAAGCGCCAGCGAACTGATCGAGCGACCGAAGGCAATGCCCCCGGCGAGATCCATTCCCTGACTTCCCGCGAAGAAGGTGACCCGCGCATCGCCTGCGGGACCAGAGACCAAGGCGGTGCCGCCCCGGCTCGCGAAACGGACATATCCTGCTCCGATCGCGGCATTGGTTCCCGAGGTCGCCAGGATCGACACCGGGCTGTCCGAGAGCGGACTATTCGGAAGTGTCGAATCGCGCGAAATGACCATCAGCGCTTTGCGCAACGTGAGAGCAAAGCTGCCGTCGAGCGTCAGTGAGGCGCGCGCGATCAGCGTGTCGAAGCCGCTGCCGGTGATTGCGCCAGCAACAAGATAGTCAGCGCCGCCATTCAAAGTGGTGCCGACCGTCGGGTTGAGCCATTCAAGCGTACCACCCTCCGCCTGTGGGGCACCACCATGCGCATTGATCACGGTCGTCCCGAGCGAACCGCCGCCCAGCGCCGAGATCGTGCCGGCCGCACTCCATTCGAGATAGGGCGCATAGGCCCCGAACACATTGGCCCGATCGAGGTAGGTGCTGGCACCGCTGATGTCGACAACCGCACCATCGCGGCGGATGAGGGTGCTCGAATCCAGGACGGTGTCCGAAGTCCCAAGCCCGGTGGCACGGCCGGCAACGACCCCCGACCGCAACCGAATATCGCCACCATCGACCACATAGCCGGTGCGCAGTTGCGATCCACCCGATAATATCGGCGCGCGGGGATTGAGCACGGCCACGCCTGACAGGTCGGTGACACTGCCATTGTCGAGCAGGATACCCTGCGAAGCATCGAGCTTCCCAAGGAAGTAAATCAACCGATCGGCACCGTCCTTGGAGACGAGTTCGCGGTTGGTCAGCAGCGCCCCGCCGGTGCCGGGTGCGCGAACGCCGGCGCTGTTGGTCGCGGTCTCGTCAAACCGGCCCTGCGCGTCGGTTGCACCGCCAAATGCGCCGGCCAGGCCGTTTCCACCCAGATTCTTGTCGCGCACACCCAGGCCGCCAGCGACCAAGGCGTCGGACAGATCGTTGCTCTGCGCGATGATACCGCCATGCAGGACGATGCTGCCCGCATTGTAGAGCTTGGCAACCGTCAGCTTGGCTTGGGGGGCTCCGACGATCTTTCCACCGGCGAGCACATCGAGTTCTGTCAGCCCGCCCAATACCAGATTGGCAGCCTTCTGGTCCCAGGTCGCATCCATCTTGCTGGGCGTCAGAAATGCCTGGTTGGCCAGGTTGGCACCGCTCCCGAGCGAGCGGAGCGTGCGCGACTGATCGGTGGTCAGGAGCGAGGGCAGCAGCCATTGCGTGAGGTCGAACGTCTCGCCTGCACCAACCGTAAACCGCGTCGTGTCAAGAAACGCGGACGTGCGCACGCTACCATTCGCGAACAGGTCATCGACGGTTCTCGATCGATAGGTGCTGACATCAAGCGTGCCGAACCCGGTCGTCTTGAAGAAGTCCAGCCCGACATGCGTCGATCCCGCGTGGTTGTCGGAGCCGAAACTGATGTCGGGTGCAACCAAAGTGAAGGTGCCGCCGCCAGCGAAGCCGTAGCCCCTGATCGTAGCGCTGGCGATGTCCACGGTCGAGCGGGCATCAGGGACAAGTTGCGGCAAAACGAGGCCGCCTGCTGAATCTGCGGGAACTGGCGTGAAATCGACCGATTGAGACGTGCCGCCGACCGGGATATTCGACGTAACCGGTGCCCCCGGATTCAAACGGCTGCTGTCGGTCAGCGACGTCGACGCGTAGGTCGTCTGATTGACGAGCGAGAGATTGCCGCCCTTGCCGTCGAGGACCAGACTGCCCGTGGGCGTCACATAACCGCCGGCGGTGACGTCGAGTGTGCCGCTGACCCGAATGCTGCCGCTGAGATCGACCGCCCGCGTCGCCGTGCTGAGGCTCGAACCGATCGCCGCGAAATAATTGGGCGCAACCTTGAGGCTGATGCTTCCGCCATCCCGAAACGCACCGCCGCGATACACACTCCGCTGGGTATAATCGTTGATCCACAAACCCGCGGTCGAAAGTGTGCCGGTCACGACGATGTCGAACGGGTTCAGGGCACCTGGATCGGACGCGTAGAGGAAGGTGACGTCGTCGCCATTGCCATTGCCGTAAAGCCCGGTTCGGAACGCCGAGCCAGGCGAAATCGCCAGGCTGCCCGGCGGTTGAGTGGCCGTGGTGGCGCTGATCACGCCGGAACTGGCCGTAACATTGCCGTCGAACCGGATCGTCCGGCCGGCAGTTACGGAAAGCGATCCGCCGGGAGCCAGTTCCACATCCGACACGCCCGTGATCCGCAGGGCATCCGGCGTCTGCAGTGTGAACGGGGTCGTGCCCGCGAACGTCACCGATCCCTGTGCCGACAAAGACAGCGCCGACAGCCCGGCATTGCTCAGCATCGCATCGTTGAGCAGCAACTCAGCCCAGTTGGACTCAACCGCCCCGCGCTCGCCATGATAGACAAGCACGTCGCCAAAGGAGGTGATCGAAACGGCACCGCCCGAAGGCAATTCATATTGCGTGCGTTGAAGCAGACGGCTGTCGCCGGTGATCGTGCTGGCCAGGCTCGGACGGACGCCCGCGACGACTTGGCGCGACCCGGCGAAGGCATTGCCGTAGAAGGTCCCGTCGATTGCAACCGCCGGTGCACTGATGGTCAGCGCCCCGGCGTCGCGCCCTTCGTCATAGGATGCCTCGGACCGCGTGCCCTGGCCGGTGGCGTTGAGATGGGTGGTGAGCACCCCGAACCGGGGCTGGACATCGGTATACCCCTCGACCACGCCGACATAGACGTCGTTGGGATCGGCCTTGCCAATGTCGACGATGCGGCCGTCGGCGGTGATCAGCTTGCTCGTCTTGACCGTGCCGGCGGCATAATTGACCCAGCCGCCGGAAACGTCGATCGTCGCGCCCGCCGCGATATGGATGTTCGGGGCCTTGGTGGGATCGGTCTGATTAGCGGCTAGCGACTGTGATGTAAGGAGCGAGACCGTGCCACCCTTGGTCATAAACTCCTTGGCAGTGACCGGGATCTGGCTGGCGAGACTGCCGGCCTCGATGAGCGGGGATCCCACCCAAGCGACGCCGTCGTCGCGCACGCCCGACAGGCGCGGGTCGACATAGAGCGTCACGCCGTTGAGCGTGAAGTTTCCATCGAGCGCCACCTCGCGATAGTTTGGCGTGTCCCGCAATTCGTTGCGCTTGACCGGATCGATTTCGATCGAGTTGCGCGAGGCGTCGAGCTGGACATCCTTATAACCGCTGACATCGATGGTCGCGCCGCTGGCAATGTCGATATGACCGGGGGCCACCGCAAATGCGGTAAAGCCGGTGGGCAGTAGGGTTGCGCCGACCGACACGTTCGCACCGGGCGCATAGATGAGCGCGTTCTGCGCCATCGTCAGATTGGTCGGCAGCAAAGCACCGACAGGCTGCGACAGCAATTGAATCTGTGCACCGATCTCAAGTTGCGACGTCTTGAAATTTGCAGGCTGGTTCGCCGTGCCTTGCGGGATGGTCTCACCGTTGGTGTCGGCGACCAGTTCGATCCCGCTCGCTCGGCCGGGATCGCTGCTTCCGCCGAGGAGGATGTTGCCGCCGGTGATCGAGACCTTGCCGTTGCGCGAAACGCTGGTCGTCGCGGACAACAGGCCATGATTCTCGATTGAGCCCCAGAGATTGGTGCCCAGCGACAGATAGCCACGGTCGGACTCGATCAACCCATCGACGAAGATGCGACCGTCGCTCGGCAGCGGATCGCGTGACACTTGATTGCCATCGGTCACTGCATAGTCAAAGCTGTTGAGCTTGTACCCGCGCACATAAGGGTCGGTATCGCTGCTGGCACCGGTGGATTGAACGAAGCTCACCCCCCTGCCCGCCTGCAGGCTGACTTGCCCATCGACCGCTCGCAGCGTGCCGCTGCTGCTGATCGAAGGCGCGGCGAGGATCAGGAAGCCGCCAGCACCGGCGCTGATCTGCGCCCCATTGTCGACAATGACGCTGCCCTCGACCTGGTCGACATATCTGTACGAATTTGTCGTCGCCACTGTGTTCGCCGTTACCAGCAGCGCGGCATTGGTCCCGGCCTTGCTGGACGGCGCAAAGAGGCCGTTTTCGAAATAATATGAGTTGCGCTGTGCAATCGTTGAAGGCCCAAAGATATTGGTCACCGGGTCTTTCGTCACCGCATTACCCAGCTCAAGCGTGGAGGCGAGCAGCGAGTGGGTGTTCACCTGGGACGATTTGCCGAAGATAATGCCCGCAGAATTGAGAACCACCACAGTGCCATCGGCCTTGAGATTGCCGAGAATGAGGCTTGGATCGGTGGCGTTGGTAACCCGGTTGACCGCGACCCAGCCAGGCTGTGCGGTGCCGCCAGACTGTTGGTTGAACTGAAGCGTGGTGTTGGCACCGATGTCGAACCGGTTCCACGAAAGCAGCGCGCGTTCCTGCGTCTGGTTGATGGTGACCGTGATCTTGCCGTCAGCGCCGACGGACTGGCTGGGCAAGCCGGCACCTTCCCACGTCTTGAGCCCCGTGGCGTCGCTGGCCGCGCCGGCGCTTACCAGGAGTTGGTTGGCGCGCACCGTGTCGCCAGCCTTAAGCGCGGCGATCGCGTCGCTGATCGCCTGGGTCGGGTCGAGGCCGTTGGCGGCGAGGCCGTCGGCGACGGCACCGCGATCGACCGCCTGGCGCAGCGACGAGGCATAGGCTCGAATCTGGACGATCCGGCTCTGCGTGGACTGCTGGCGCGCCAGGGCTGCCTGCATGGTCGAGGAGCGCTGCGGCGTGGCGGAGGGCTGCTGCACCGGCGGTCGCGGCTGCGCCGCCTGCCCTCCCAGCGTCGCGCCCAGCGTCTGGGCGGCGGACGGTGCCGCGATCATCCCCATAGCGAGCGCGGCAAGGCTTGCGCCGAACTGGAGCCCACAGCGGGGCAGCTTGAGTCGGGGCGACGTGCGCGAGGTCATTGGAATGCTCCGAACTGGCAGCAATCACGTGAAAAGCGGTCGCGGGGCGACGCGATTGCGTGAGAATGGGCGGTACCGTCCGCAAGCGTGAAAATGCCGACGACAGCGCTCTCCCAGTCCGGACCGTCGTCAGGAAGAACAGTCGGAGGGGACGAACATCCGGGAGAGCGTGCGAGCGGCATCAGAACGCCACGCCGAGGTCGAGCTGGAGGACGTCGATCTTGAGCGCTGCGTCATCGATATTGTTGGCGCTGAGCCAGCGGCCGCCGATGGTGATGCCATTGAACGGGGCAAAGGCGCCGCCCAAGATATAACCCTTGGCGTTGGTGCCGCCCAAGTGGAAGTCTGAGTCCGTGAAGCTATCAGGGACCGCATCGCTCTCTAGATATTTATAAGCGAGATTGACCGCCCAGGCCCCGCGCTTCGCGCGCCTGGGGTTGATGCCGAACAAAGCAGGATCACCGATTGAGAAATAGGCACCATAGCCTTTGTTGCCACCAGTGAACTTGGCCGGATTGGTGGCGTCGCACGCCCCCTGGTTCTTGTTGGTCGGGTCGGTCACCAGCACGTTGGTGATGGGGGCCGCCTGCGCGCCCTCCTTGCAAATGTTTTTCGGGTCGAACCCGAAATTATAGAGGTACGCGCCGGTGAGCTTGGCCTGAACGCGCTCGCCGATCGGCACGCTAACCGAGCCGTTCACGTCGAGCACGCGGTAGGCGAACTTAAGCCCGAGATATTGGGGCTGGATCGCATTGGCCGGATTGGGGGCGAAGCTGTAGTCGATCTGGCGCAGGAACATGAGCGTATTGCCCTTGCTCGCCCAAAGCGGCCGCAGCGCGTCGGTCGAGCACTCGACGTTGGAGGCCGAGAACACGTCGCACGGCTCGGACAAATGACCGCGCAGATAGGTGAAATCATGATAGGCGGCCGATGCATCAACCTTGATGCCGCCGGCGAACTCCTTGGCCAGCTCGACCTGTCCCGAGAACATGTAGCGGTCGCGCCAGTTGCGCTTGTTGGGCGAAGTCAGCGGGAAGTTGCTGTCCTCGAACTGGATCGGGAAGGCTCCGCCCCTGACCGCGACCGTTAAATTTTCGTCGCCGAACAGCTTGGTCAGGTTCGCTTCGCCATAGACGCCGTCGAGCGCCAGGTCCGGATCGAACATCAGGTCGGTGGTGCGAAACGGGTTATCGAACCGGCCGACCATCCCGACCAGACCCGGCACGAACTCGGCCTTGGCATAGGCGTTCTGGATCCAGAGGTTGCGCTTGGCGAAGCCGCCCGTCAGGTTAGCGTTGGTCGAGATCGGCCCGGCATCGTCACCGGTCGCAAACTGGAAGCCGAGCTCGACGAAGTTGGCAACCTTGGCCTCGATGCCGATGCGCGCCCGCACCTGCATGTTGTTCCGCTTGTCGCGCGTGGTGTTGAGGAACGGCAGCAATTGGCTGCCGCCGCCACTCACGTCGTAAGGGCCAGTCGTGTTGAACGCTGGCACGTCGGTATAGAAGCCGGTTGCATTGTCGCGCCCGTAAAAGGTCGAGGCGGAGCGGTACCGGAAGTCGCCATGAATCTGGATATTGCTGATCCAGTCCGGCGCGGCTTTGCCGGGCGACGCCCAGCCCTCCGCCTTCGCCTGCGCCAGCACGTCGTTGCGGATTTCGTCGCGGATCTGCGCGCGCACCGTTTCGGGCACGTAGGGCACCCGCACCGCGCCTGCGGGCGGCGGGGTCAACTCGCCCGACGCCACCTGCGGGTTGGGAGCGGGCGCTGTCGACGCCACCTGCGACGCGCGGGCGCGCGCCGCCTCAGCCAGCGCCTGGTCCATCAGCACTTTGCCCTTCTCGGGCGTCAGTACCTTCTGCTCGACCAGCATCCGCACCAGGTTCACCATCGCACTGTCAGACGGCGCGCCGGTCGCGGCGGAAGGTGACAGGCCGGCATTAGCCCGGCCGTCAGACGCGGCCCCGACATCCTGCGCCTGCGCAAGCGACGGCACCGCCCCGAGCAAAGCGATCACAGCGGTGCCGCTGGCCAGAGCGCGACCCGACAACCGGTGTTTGAAGTGAGAAGACATTATTGAACCCCTTGTTTGAAACGCACGCGGGGCAGGTCCGCTTGGGACAGCGCGCGCACGGAAATCATGAATGGCACGTTCGTCCGCCAGGGCAGCGGGCGATCGAGATGGTCCACACCCTCGATAAGCGAGATCAGTCGGTGCTCGCGCCGCGCGCTGCCGCGCACCGCGCGCAAGCACACATCGATGACCGCTCCGCCGGGAACCAAAGGTGGCATCGCGAGAAGAGTTTGGACGGACATCGTCAAATCCCCCGTCGACCGCGAACAGTAACGCGCTGTGGAAACACCATGGCCGACGGCGGCGCATTCAGTCCGCGTACGGTGCCGAGCAACGCCGTCAGCTTGCGCATGGTCTCATCATCGTTGCGACCGCGTGCGCCAAGCAGCCGGACGCCGGTAATGCGGCCATCGTCGGTCACCGTCAGCGCCAGGTCCGCCGAGAAGACGAGCCGACTCAACTTCTCGTCACCGCGCACACGTTCTTCGAGTGCGGAACTGAGATAGCGACGATAGATCCCTTCCGTCATTCCGGTGCCGGACGGTTTCGATCCACAATTGTTGCCAAGGCAAGTGCCTGTGCTGGAGGGCGCGCCATTGCCCTGCCCGCTGCCCGCGGTCACGCCGAAGCTGTTGGTACCCGCTTGTGCGGGGGCAGCGATAGAGACCGGTGCCGCCTGGGGCTGCGGCGATTTCTGCGCCTCGGACGGGCTGGGCTGCGGCTGTTCGGTCGGCTCGGGCGGCTTTTCCTTGGGCGGCGGTGGCGGTGGCGGCGGGGGCGGCGTCTCCATCGGGACAACATCAACGATCGACTTGGGCTCGTTGGCGATGCGTCGGCCGCTCACCGCGGTAAGCTGGCTATAGACGAACCATGCCAGCGCGATCAGCACCAGCAGCCCAATCGCATAGGGCAGCGCCTCGCGAATGGCGGAGCGGTCCTCGAACGCGTCGAACGTCTTGGGTGACGGCTCTGGCTGCATGGTGGTCACTCGTCCCCCCGCCCGCGCTCAGGACGCGCTTGTCGGTTTGCCGGTGACCAGGCCGACCTTGTTGAGGTCGAGCTGGCGGCACAGGTCGAGCACTGCGGCGACCTTGCCGTACTGCGCGGTCTGGTCGCCCTTCAGGACGATCGGGACGTCCGGGTTCGACGCCTTGGCGTTGCGCAACCGTGTCTCCAAGTCGGACAGAGTCACCGGGAAGGCATCCATGAAGATCTGCCCGTCCGTGGTGACCGTGATCGCGATCGTCTTCGGCTGTACCAGACTCTGCGCCGCGCTCGCCTTGGGCAGATCAACCTTGATCCCCTGCACACTTGCCGTCGCCATCAGGATGAAGATCACCAGCAGCACATATGCCAGATCGAGCATCGGCGTGATGTTGATGTCGTCGTACGCCTTGCGGCCCTTGTTGATCTGCATGGGCTCGTCCCTCCCCCTCGCGCGCTTATTCGGCCGCCTGCAGCGCCGCAGACGGCGTCGGCCGACCCTCGGACTGCATCTCGGCAAGACGCGTGATCAGCCGGTCGACAAACACGCGCATCTCGTCCGAGAGCGCGGAGATCCGGCTGTTGAGATAGTTGTAGGCAAACAGCGACGGGATCGCGCAGGCCAACCCCGCGATCGTCGCCATAAGCGCCGCCGCGATCCCCGGCGCGATCGCGTTCACGTTGACATCGCCTGCCTGCGCAACGCCCGCAAAGGTGTTCATCACGCCCATCACCGTGCCGAGCAGCCCGATAAACGGCCCGCCCGAGATCGCGATCGTCAGCAGCACCAGCCAGCTGTCGTATTTCTGGTTCTCCGCGACCACCTCGGCATCGACCGCGGCGCGCATTGCCTCGACCGCTTCCCCTGACAGCGTATGTCGGGCCCCCGTCGCGCCGCGCCGGACCTCGAGCTCCTCAATCCCGGTCTCGTAAAGACGCGCAAGCGGTGCCTGTTCGATCACTGCCAGCTCGCGTGGACCAATCCCCTCGACCCGCTTCATGCTGACGAGCTGCTCGTGCAGGCTGCGGAACCGCTTCACGAACACCCTGTTCGCCCGCGCGGAGCGCGTGATGTAGCGATATTTTGTCGCCATCACCCCGAGCGCCAGCACCAGGATCACCATGCACAGCCCGATGATGAACGCGTCGATCATTTCGACCTTGCCGAGCACATAGGCGAAGTTGCCGCCGCCTGCGCTTTGCCGCTCGGCCTGGTCGGCGACCGCGACGATCTTGTTGCTCGGCCCTTCGGCCTGCGCCTGCGCGAGGATCATCGCCGCCGGCCGCGCGGTCTTCTGGATGCGCCGGTGACAAAGCAGGCCATCGGAACGCCGGCGCGGTGCTGAGCGTGGCGGAGTAAAATCCGGCCGTTGGTAAGGCTGCTTCTTTTGGGGAGCGGCCGGGGATGTTTGCCGTGGAGAGC
>Ga0209071_1000092_pt1 | contig 58615 bp, 54 predicted proteins | sample CoawatmetaG10DNA_2_FD_187513 | JGI IMG/M metagenome (GOLD analysis project Ga0209071, IMG submission 187513) | Marine microbial communities from the West Antarctic Peninsula - Coastal water metaG108-DNA (SPAdes) (version 2) | ecosystem: Environmental > Aquatic > Marine > Coastal ... | reverse complement strand
TGACGAACCTGCACTGCCCGAAGTATGGTTAAAGAAGGTTGAAACACCGTGTTATAGCTCAGTGCTAAGAAGATGAACCGCTTTCAGATACCCTCCTGGTGCGCACCTTATTCTACGTCTTGCCCATTTATCGTGGGGCAGGAGCGGATGTAACACGTTGTTTCTTAAGCAATAATCATATGCGGTGTTTCACTTTACGTGATCGCTACCACCGCTGTTTAAGATAGGTGTAAGCCAAAACCATTATAGTCACTCAAGAATGATCTTACTCAACCATTCATGCTTTGCTTTCAAAGAGTATCCATCGCCATAAGACTCACCAATTGAGTTTCGGCTCCATCCTCCAAGTGAATCTATGATCTCTGGTGGACATCCTACCTCCCTCAGACGATCACGAAATTTATGTCTCGTACTATGAACCACGAGGTCATTACTAATATTGCTTCGAATCCACTTATTCAAAGTAGCACTGGCTGAATTGGCTAAGCAGGTACCATTTTTGACGTACCTAGGAAAGGCATAATCACCACTGGAGGTAGCCAATACTCGCTTGGCAGCCCAAAGTGAGGCCCCGATAAGAGGTACTTGTCTTTCACTCTGTTTCGTTTTGAGCCTTCTAATAGGGTTTGGCCTGATGCAAACATAAGGAGTAGGCCCTTCAACCTTAATGTCGCTAACTTTGAGGCCTGTAGCTTCTGATAACCTCATACCCGTATCAGAAATTAAGGCAACCAAGTGTCTTACATCATCATCAGTTGACCTGCATTTATCATGAAGCAGCCTAATCTCATTTGAAGAAAAGGGCTTTCTCTTTTTTGTATCGTTTAGCTCAGGAAAGAACACATGTAAGAACGGGTTTGTTGCCTTCAAGCCATACTCACAAATTACGAAATTAACCATTGCTCTAACTGACGCAAATACACGTTTCGCAGAACTTGACACTAAGCCCCGATCAAGCAAAGCGTCACGAAATACTCCTCTAGCCTTACCATCGTAGGAGGTTAGATCATGATCTCCCACTGCTTCAATTGCATAGCTAGTGCTGCGAGTAGCATGACGTATGAACTTAGTGCCTTTTTCGCCACCTTTAAGCCTCACGTAAACATCCAGTGCTTCTGACAGAGTGACTCCACAAAGGTTATTCACTGTGCCAAGGGTGGTTAGGGTTGTTAAAACAGGGATGGGCCACTTTTCGGATCGGAAAAGAAGCCATTGCTTCTCTAATTGACCTGTAACTGATGCTGCTGACTTTAATGCAGCTGAACGTGATCGGGTTTTTAAGCTAAAGACAACTCGTTTGCTGGCATACTGCGCTGAAACATCGTCGGGGATTCGTCTGTTGTAGTAAAAAATGCCATCTCTTTGGAGGAGATATTCTGCACCAATGTAACACATTTTGGCTTACACCTATCTTAAACAGCGGTGGTAGCGATCACGTAAAGTGAAACACCGCATATGATTATTGCTTAAGAAACAACGTGTTACATCCGCTCCTGCCCCACGATAAATGGGCAAGACGTAGAATAAGGTGCGCACCAGGAGGGAGTCGAACCCCCGACCAACAGGATCGGAACCTGCTACTCTATCCAGCTGAGCTACTGGCGCATATTGCACAGCCCTGACGAGATTTAGGGCTACTGCGAAGAAGCGGTATGATACGTGTGTTGGGGTTGAGGTTCAAGGCCTCTATTCGGGCATTTTTGCTTGTTATGGGCTACTTTTTCAGCTATTTGTCTACTAGATTGCGGAGATTATACTTTGGCCCTTTCCCGTTTGGTTGTAATGCCGTTATAATACGATTGAATTTTTTTAAGGTGATCGGCGTCTATGTCGTTTCACTTTCTTTCACTCTTTAGTATGAGGCATTTCACGTGATTACATTCAAGCCTGCAGCCCTTTTCAGCCTTTTAGCTGGTGTTATTTTGAGTCTTGGTTCGTTAACTGTTGTGGCTAACCACGACAGTGATGAAAGTATTGTTGAGCGTATTAGTTCGGTGGGCAGAATTTGTATAGAAGGCGAAAGCTGCAAGGCACCTGTTGCTAAGGTTATAGAAGTTGCTGCTGGCCCAAAGACAGGTAAAGAAGTTTATGCCAGTGGATGTGCCGCTTGTCACGATAGTGGCGCTGCTGGTGCTCCTAAGTTTGGTGATGTTGCCGCTTGGTCACCTCGTATTGATAAGGGCATAGAGAAGTTATTCTCTAATGCTTGGTACGGCTACAAATCAATGCCAGCTAAAGGTATGTGTAAAAGATGTTCTGAAGACGAAATTAAAGATGCTGTAATACATCTGGTTGATAGCTCTAAGTAGTTAGCTACAGGCCGAAAAACCCGGCATTAGCCGGGTTTTTTGTGCATGAATAAAAAGGAATATGCATCGTGTCCGAATATATTAAAGGTATTTTGCTCACTTCTGTGGGTGTGCTAATACTAAGTATAGATGGTTTGTTAATTCGCTTAATTTCGGCAGATGCTTTTGATCTCTTATTTTGGCGTGGGCTCTTGATGAGCGTTACCATTGCTGTTGTTCTTATGCTACAAAAGTCTACTAGCTCATGGTTACCAGTGGACGCAGCCTCTCTTAGGTCTTCTTTTTTTATGGTGGTGTGCACCATTACTTTTGTGATGGCGATTAACTTGAGTAGTGTAGCCAATGTGCTCGTTATTATTAGTTCCCAGCCACTATTTGCTGCCGTGTTGGGGTGGGTATTTTTACGTGAAATGCCTCAACCTGTTACTTGGGTGGCTATTGGTTTATCCATGCTAGGAATAGGCTGGGTGCTATCAGGATCTTGGTCTGAGCCCAACTTTACAGGGGATTTACTGGCTTTAGTTTGCTGTATCGCTTTGGCTGCAAAGTTTGTTAACGATCGCGCGGTAAGCCACAGAGATATGACCCCTGCATTAATTTCAGCAGGCCTTGTTACAGCTTTAGTGAGTTTTTTTGCTGGTAGCCCTATGGCATTGTCAGGCGATGCTTGGTGGTACATGGTGGCCTTGTGCCTGCTTGTGAGCCCACTAGCCTTTGCTTTTATCACCATTGGCCCAATGCGCATACCGGCAGCAGAAGTAGGCATGTTGATGTTGCTGGAAACTGCTCTAGGGCCCCTTTGGGTATGGCTTATTTTGAGTGAAGAGCCTAGCTCCACAGCCTTGCAAGGTGGCTCATTAGTGATAGGAACTTTGCTTCTCCACAGTTTATACCAGTGGCGCCGTAACCGGCTGCAAGTGGCTTAAAGGTCTGCAAACATGCCTTTGAGTCCGGCCAATGTGGCTTGGCCCTGTGCGACGTTTTTCTTAGGATCATCGTCACCTCGCCCTTGCCACTCTAGATCATCTGCAGGCAGTTCATCTAAAAAACGGCTAGGCGAACACTCTATGAGTTCACCATATTGCTTGCGCTTACGCGCTAGTGTGATGGCTAAAGTGCGTTTGGCGCGGGTGATGCCTACGTAGGCCAGGCGCCGCTCTTCCTCAACGTTGCCCTCGTCTACTGCATTTCTGTGCGGCAACAACTCTTCTTCCATACCCATTAAAAAAACATGTGGAAACTCTAACCCTTTAGCTGAATGCAGGGTCATCATCTGCACCCTATCCGTTTCGTCTTCTTCCTCTTGCCGCTCTAACAAGTCCATTAGCACTAAGCGCGCTACAGCGTCTCCCATATCAGCACTATCATTTTTCTCTACTGCTTTTTCTAACGATGTTTGTAAAGAAGAAATGAGGGTTTCAACATTTGCCATCCGTTTCTCTGCCATTGGCGGGCCACTACTGGTCTGTAACAACCAATCTTGATATTCCATGTCACGTACCATTTGCCGCACACTGGCGATTGGATCTTCCTGTTGAGATTTTTGTGATAAGTGCTCAATCCAGCCACCAAATTCTTTTACTCTAGTTAACGCAGCACCGCTTATGAACTGCTCCAACCCAATTTCTTGGCATGAGCGAATAAGGCTTTCACCACGCTGGTTGGCATAGTTCACAAGTTTTTCTAACGTTGCAGCACCAATTTCCCGTCTTGGGGTGTTCACAATCCGTAAAAATGCGTTGTCGTCTGCAGGGTTTAATAGAATCTTCAGGTAGGCCATAATATCTTTCACCTCAGTACGAGAGAAAAAAGATTGCCCGCCGCTCATCTTGTAGGGCACTTTGTAGGACTGTAGTTTTAATTCCATTAACCGAGCTTGATGATTACTGCGGTATAAAATGGCGAAGTCTCTAAATTCAGCTTCGTTTTGTAATTGAAATTGCAGTATTTCAGTGGCAATACGCTCTGCTTCTGCATCTTCGTTGCGACAACTAATCACGCGGACAGGGTCACCAAATGCTTTATCACTCCACAAAGCTTTACTGAATTCGTGAGGATTGTTGGCGATAAGTTGGTTGGCTACTTTTAAAATTCTGCCAGTGGAACGGTAGTTTTGTTCTAACTTAACCACTTTTAAAGAGGGAAAGTCTGCCTGCAACTCAGCCAAGTTTTCTGGCCTTGCGCCACGCCATGCGTAAATAGATTGGTCGTCATCACCCACCACGGTGAAGTTACTGCGATGCCCCACTAGCTGCTTCACTAATAAATACTGAGAACTATTAGTGTCTTGGTATTCGTCTACTAGTAAGTAGCGCACTTTGTTTTGCCACTTTTCTAAAATGTCTGGACGAGCCTTAAATAGCTCAACCGGTTGCAGAATTAAATCATCGAAATCTACACCATTATAAAGCTTCAATGTTTTTTGATAAGACTCGTAAACCCTAGCAGCTAATGCTTGTTCTGGGCCATTGGCACCAGCCATAGCTCTGGCTGGGCTAATTAAATCATTTTTCCAATTAGAAATAAGGTGTTGAATTGGCTCACAAGCATCTTCTGCAGCTTCAAATTCTTTATGGGTAAGGTCTTTTAGCAACGCTAATACGTCTTGGGAGTCGAAGATGGAAAACCCAGGTTTATAACCCAAAGCATTAACTTCTTTGCGAATAATATTAAGGCCTAAGTTATGAAAGGTAGACACTGTAAGGCCACGACCTTCTTTGCCTGTCATCAAATTTCCCACTCGTTCTTTCATCTCTCGAGCAGATTTATTGGTGAATGTTAGGGCAATAATTTGGTGCCCTTTAAGGCCACATTCAGCTATTAGGTAAGCAATTTTTTGGGTAATGACACTTGTTTTACCTGAACCAGCGCCGGCTAGCACCAGAACGGGTCCAGTAATGGCTTTTAAAGCTTCTTGTTGGCGTGGATTAAGGCGGCTCACAGAATAATAACTCAGCATAAAGATGTCAAAAATCAGCTGCGCATTATAGGTGTTTTTTAACTTGGATGCGCCCTATTTTTGCTGGCTCTTGGTACTCAACATATCGAGCCTTCGGTAACTTAAGGCCTCTAGTAGATGGTTTTTTTGGATATCATCAACCGCGTCCAAGTCTGCAATTGTGCGTGCCACCCTAAGCACTTTATGAACCCCACGTGGAGAGAGTTTTAAGTTAGCAATAGCATTTGCTAACAGCTGTTCATCAGCTAATTTAAGCGTGGTACACCCCGTTAACATTGATGCCGAGAGTAAACCATTGAGCCGGCCACAGCGTTTAAGTTGGCGCTCTTGAGCCGTCAAAATACATTGCACAGCCTGGTGTGTGGAGACTCCACCTTTATGAGACATGAGTGCAGCTGCTGAAGGGCGTTGCACTGCAACTTGAAGGTCTATGCGGTCAATCAGTGGCCCTGACAGACGCTGTAGGTAGTTTGCCACCTTTGTCGGTGTACAGCGACAACTGTTGTGCTCGTCTCCATAGTAGCCACAAGGGCACGGGTTGGTAGCTGCAATTAATAGAAATTGAGCAGGCAAGGTGCTTTGGTAGGCCGCTCTTGATAAATGGATTTCGCCACTTTCTAATGGCTGCCGCAGGCTGTCTAACACATGGCGTGGAAACTCTGCGAGCTCGTCTAAAAATAAAACGCCATGGTGTGCTTGGCTAATTTCTCCTGCTCTTGGCACTCGGCCACCACCCACTAAAGACACTGCAGATGCGCTGTGGTGAGGTGCTCGCCAAGGCGCTAGCAGCCATGTCTTTGGATTAAATAAACCCAAGCTGGAATTAATGGCCCCAAGCTCTAATGCTTGGGCTTCAGTTAGCGGTGCCAATAAGCCATGCAGACGCTGAGCCAGCATCGTTTTACCAGTGCCGGGTGGCCCACACATCAACAGATTATGATGCCCGGCTGCAGCAATAATCAACGCACGTTTAGCTTGCTCTTGGCCACGAACGTCTAACAACTCTGTAGTTGGTAACTGTTCAACAAAGCTATCTGGACGTTTGGGCTGTTGTTGCTTTTCTGGGTAGTGCAGCCACTGACTAAGCTGGTTTAGGTGCGTTGGGCAAAGAACCCGACTGGCTTTTGGCATAATCGCTTCTGCGGCATTATCGGGCGCTACTACCATAACTCTGTCACATCTTTGGCAGGCTAACGCAGCACTCAATATGGCAGGGCAGCGCCTGAGTTCAGAACTAAGGGCAAGTTCTGCTACAAACTCATACCCCTTTACGCCCTCCACAGGCAGCTGGCCACTAGCCGCCAAAAGCCCAACCGCAATGGCCAGATCGAATCGACCACCTTCTTTAGGTAAATCTGCAGGGGCAAGGTTTATAGTGATGCGTTTAGCAGGAAACTCAAACCCGGCATTTATAATAGCGCTGCGCACGCGGTCTTTGCTTTCTCTTACGGCTGTTTCAGGCAAACCCACTATAGTTAACGCAGGCAAACCACCACTTAAATGTGTTTCAACCCTAACTAAAGGGGCTTCTACTCCCACATAAGCGCGGCTATAAGTAAGTGCATAAGACATGGCCTTTTCCTTGGCGGGCTGCTACTAACAATAAGTCTAGCAGGTGATTGCTATGTTGTACTGACACTGCGCCCTGCATGCCCCAATTGAGTGCGCAAACGTCTCATCGTTGCGCCACTTTAGAGCTTACCAACAGATGAAACAGGCAAATAATGGTTATTTGGCCATTTTTTGGCTAATAAAGTTGGCACAATCCCTGCAAAGTCCTATGCTAGGCGATACGCCATTTATAAATTATTAGTGCAAAGGAACTCCCAATGAAATTGGTTAGCGCAATCATTAAACCGTTTAAATTAGATGATGTTCGAGAAGCTCTTTCGGATATGGGCGTACAAGGCGTCACTGTTACTGAGGTGAAGGGCTTTGGCCGTCAAAAGGGCCACACTGAACTTTACCGTGGTGCTGAATATGTGGTCGATTTTTTACCTAAAGTAAAAATTGAAGCGGCCGTAGATGATGATCTGGTTGATCAAGTTATAGAGGCTATTAGCAATTCTGCCAATACAGGAAAAATTGGTGATGGCAAAATTTTTGTAGTCAACCTTGAACAAGCTATTCGTATTCGCACGGGCGAAACAGGCTCAGAAGCGCTATAAAAGGTATTTTATTGCGCTAAAACCCTTATGTTTTTCATTATTTATAGCGCTTAAAAGTGTGCAGGGTTTAATGACGCCTATTTATCTTGTATATTAACTTATTAAACTTATGGCAGATTGAAGTGTATTCACCTGAATTAGCTTTGGAAAACATTAGACAATAACGTAGGATCAGCCACAACATAACAAGAGTTGACGAATCATCATGAAATACGCTGGTTTCCGAGGGGAGTTTATCCTTGGCTTAGTTGCTTGTGCGGCAGTCTTAGGTGTTGCTTTATATATGGAATTTGCCATGGGCTTAGACCCATGCATGCTGTGCATGAGTCAACGTTTCGTCTACTTGGCCATTGCCTTTGTTTTCATGATGGCAGCCTTGCATAACCCCTATTTTGGTGGTCACAAGCGTTACGGTTTTTTACTTTTTCTACTTACTTTAGTGGGCATGGCGCTCGCAACTCGGCAACTTTACTTACAAAGCCTGCCAGCAGATCTGGTTCCCGCATGTGGCCCAGGCTTTAGCTATATGATTGATGCATTTCCATTTACTGAAGTTTTAATCACCATGATTAAAGGTTCAGGTTCTTGTGCAGAAGTACAGTGGAGCTTTTTAGGGTTATCCATTGCGGGATGGAGCTTGGTATTATTTGCTGTGCTAGCACTGTATTGCTTGCGCTTGACCATAGTTCGTACAAAAATCTTACTGGTTTAAAGCCACCATGCCAAGCCTTGTAGAACCAAGGCTGCCATTATCCCAGCAATCACATCGTCTAGCATAATGCCAAAGCCGCCTGATATTTTTTTGTCTATCCAATTAATAGGCCATGGCTTAATAATGTCAAAAAAACGAAACAGCACAAAGCCAACTAACACCCATATCCAGCCTACTGGTGCTGCGATCATGGTGATCCAAAAACCTACAAACTCATCCCAAACAATGCCGCCATGGTCATGCACGCCTAGATCTTCTGCTGTTTTACCACATAGGTAAATACCCATGACACTGGTGACTAAAATCATCAGTAAATAGTAATCCAAACTTAATTGCGATAAGGGCCAATAAAATAAAACGGCGGCTATAGTACCAAAGGTACCCGGGGCTTTTGGTGCAGCACCACTGCCAAAACCAAAGGCTAACAAATGCACTGGGTTTAGCCAATTGGGCTTTACATTAACTGCTTTCATGGCACGATTCCTTAAAAGTGTTGGTAGCCTTGGGGGGGCGTGAACGGGCCTTGGTCGCCATGCCAGACCCTACAACCCAACTCAGCACTGGTGTGGCCTATTGCTGTAAGAGGAAGGCTCTGGGACTTTGAGTAGGCTTTTGCTTCGTCGATAAGATACGCTGGTAAGGTAAAGCAAAGCTCAAAATCCTCTCCGCCATTAAGCGCATAGTCACGGGCCTGACTTGCTGAGACATGGGCAAGTAATTCATCAGACAAAGGCAAGTGTTGCATATGTAGGTCTGCACCACAGCCACTGGCTGTAAGAATATGGCCTAAGTCCTGCACTAGGCCATCCGAGATGTCTAAACAGGCCGTTGCCTTGCCCCTTAACCACTGACCAAGTGCTATGCGGGGAGTTGGGTTCCAAAAACGCTTACTTAAAGGGTCTGCCGCATTACGCTGCCCCTGCATCACCTGCAATCCAGCTGCTGAGTCACCCAAGCTACCAGACACCATAATAACATCGCCTATTTGAGCGCCACTGCGGGTTATGGCCTGACCAACAGGAACATAACCCATTGCATGGATACTAATACTTAACGGCCCTTGGGTCGTGTCACCACCGGCTAAACTAATAGCACATGACTGGGCTTGGGCAACCAAACCTTCACTGAAACGGTTAACCCACAATGTATTTGCACTGGGCATAGTGAGGCACAAATTGAACCATGCAGGGGTAGCCCCCATTGCAGCCAAGTCGCTCACACTGGCAGCCAAACACCGCTGTGCTATTTGATTAGCAGCCATGTCCGCAAAAAAATGTACGCCCGAAACAAAGGTGTCACTGCTAATGGCTAACTGGTGTTTAAAAGGGATTTGGAGTAAGGCACAATCATCTCCTGGACCGAGGGCCATGGCCAGCCCAGGTCTAAGCTCTGGGCGGTCAAAGTAGCGTTTGATCAGATCAAATTCGCCCATGGTCGTCATAGACTGTAACTAGCGGGCGCTAGAATTTTGTTTTGCGGCAATTTCTACCGAACGATGGTTTAGTGCAACCTTGTCTAAAATGCTATTAACGTACTTGTGGCCATCGGTGGCGCCAAATACTTTACCCAGCTCAATGCATTCGTTGATGACAACGCGGTAAGGCACAGCCACTGAATCACTTAATTCATAAGCTCCCATGCGCAATACGTTAAGCTCAATTGGGTCTAGGTCGCTTAGCTTACGGTCTAAGAATTCTTCAATCATCGCATCAAGGCTTTCTCGTTGTGCAGCAACACCACGCAAAAGTTGTCCGAACATGCGTTTGTCTGCATGCTTAAAATCCTGGTCAACTAAGAATTCAGCCTGCACATCCACAGCGCTCGCACCACTCATATGCATTTGATACAAGGCCTGGAGGGCTAATTCTCTGGCTGCACGACGACGGTCTGGACGACCTTTATTTACGCTCATTTATGCCTCTAACTGACGTAACAAGCTAACCATTTCAAGAGCAGACATCGCTGCTTCTTCGCCTTTGTTGCCCGCTTTTGTGCCACAACGCTCAATAGCTTGCTCTATAGAGTTAACCGTTAAGACACCGTTTGCAACAGGGATACCATGATCCATACCTACCTTGGAAATACCAGAAGAGGCTTCACCAGACACGTATTCAAAATGAGGCGTGCCGCCACGGATCACTGCGCCAAGAGCGATAATCGCATCGTCCTTACCCTGTTGGGCAATCTTTTGTGCCACAAGTGGAATTTCAAAAGCACCAGGCACGCGCACAACACGAATCTTATCAGCGTCAACACCATGGCGTTTTAGCGTGTCTAGGGCACCTTCTACAAGGCTCTCTACTACAAATGCGTTGAAACGGCCTACAACAAGGGTGTAATGGCCATTGGCATCGTTAAAACGACCTTCAATGTGAGTTACAGACATATATTTTCCTTACAATTATCGTGCAGCAATCACTTATTGATTGCAGTCGATGTATTCTTCAATTTCTAAATCAAAACCAGAAATGGCATTGAATTTCATTTCTTGGCTCAAAAGACGCATTTTACCAACCCCTAAGTCGCGTAAAATTTGTGACCCAGTTCCTACATTTAAGTATGCACCAGAGCCATCTGTATTGAACTGCCTAGGAACAGCCGTTTCAAAAAAAGCATCTATGCTGCCCTGCAGATTACGATCATCGGCCTGACCCAACAACACCAAAACACCTTGGCCCTCTTCGGCAATGCGCTCTAGACAGGAATCAATGGTCCATTTCGGTGTAGACGGTACTGCGCCCACTAGGTCTCGCAACACATCTGCCATATGCACACGCACAATGGTAGAGTCTTGTGGCGTAATTTTCCCCATGGTCAGGGCAACATGCGTACCACCGTAAATACTGTCTTCATAGGTGTGAAGGCTAAACTCACCATGGCGAGTAGGCAAAGTATGATGACTTACTTTGGTAATCGTCTTTTCATTTAAATTACGAAAATGAATTAGATCTGCAATAGTGCCAATTTTTAAATCATGTTGCGCTGCAAACTTCATCAAATCATCACGGCGCGCCATAGTGCCATCATCGTTCATAATTTCAACAATAGTGGCTGCTGGACTATAACCAGCAAGGCGAGCTAAGTCACACCCGGCTTCTGTATGACCTGCGCGGGTTAAAACACCGCCTTCTTTCGCCATTAATGGAAACACATGCCCCGGTTGAACAATGTCTTCTGGCTTAACATCTCCTGCCACAGCCGTGCGTATAGTATAGGCTCGGTCTGCAGCAGAAATACCAGTGGTCACCCCTTCGGCAGCTTCAATAGACACTGTAAAGTTGGTTTCGTACGCGGCGCCATTGCTCTTAACCATCAAGGGTAAGTCAAGTTTTTCGCAATGCTCTCGAGATAAAGTGAGGCAAATAAGACCACGGGCATGCTTGGCCATAAAGTTGATATCTTCTGGCCGAACCTGCTCCGCCACCATAATAAGATCACCTTCATTTTCACGATCTTCATCATCCATAAGGATAATCATTTTGCCTTGTCGGAGGTCTTCGATGAGTTCGACTGAGGTGTTCATGTTCATGTGATAACCCATGCTTAAATACAAGGCCTACGCAAAGAAGCTGTGGGTAGGCAATTTAGCGAGCTATTGTGCCAGATTTCGTTGGCAGTGGCTAGCTATCGGGGCGTTTTGGGGCAGCATCGATACGCCAATCACACCCCACTTGTGAGATCTGTTTAATATCTAGGTCATAGGCTTGAGCCATTTTGTCTAAGGGCAGCTCAAATAGGCCTTTGGCCTTATTGCCCAATAGCTTAGGCGCCATAAACACCACCAAATGATCGGTCAGCCCAGCCTGAAGAAAAGCACCACTTAAGCCTGCCCCAGCTTCTACCAGCACCTGATTACAGTAACGCTGACCCAGTAACACCAGCACTGCTACCAAATCTACTTTGCCATTATCATCTGCAGCACAAACCACTACCTCTACGCCGGCATTCACTAGGCGTTGATGCTGCTTTGTGTCCACCACACATGTCACCACAAGCACTGGGCCATTTTGCTGCAATAATTTCGCACTAACAGGCAGGCGTAACTGGCTATCTAACACCACTCGCAGAGGCTGTTTGATGCGATCAATTGTGGCCTGGGGCACCCCCGCTAACACTAGCTCGCCAGCCCGTACATTCATACTAGGGTCGTCTCGCAACACTGATCCAATGCCCGTAATGACTGCACAGCTTTGTGCTCGCATTAGGTGTACCTGGGCCCTGGATTCTGAACCCGTAATCCATTGACTTTCACCAGACTCCATTGCAGTTCTGCCATCTAAACTCATGGCCATCTTATTAATAACATAGGGTTTGTGAGTACCCATGCGGTGCAAAAAGCCAACGTTAGACGTTTGGCATGCTGCCTGCATAACAGGGCCAACAACTTCTACATTGGCAGCCCGCAGCTGGGCTAAACCTTGCCCAGCAACTTGGGGGTTTGGGTCTTGGCAACCATAGACTAAACAGCTTACACCAGCCTTTATAAGGCTTAAGCTACATGGAGGTGTGCGACCATAATGGCTACACGGCTCCAAGGTTACGTAGGCTGTCGAACCTACCACAAGGTCACCCGCAGCTTGCATAGCCATTACTTCAGCATGGGGCCCACCAACTTCTTGGGTAAACCCAGCACCAACCACCTTATTACCTTTTACTAAAACACACCCAACCGCTGGATTTGGCCGAGCGATGAGCTGACCATAGGTAGCTTGCTCTAAGGCCAAAGCCATAAATTGATCATGGGTGAATTGTTGAGACATTAGTTACCTTGATGCTCTTGTTCAAGCCGTTCAATCTCGGCACGGAATTCGTTAAGGTCTTTAAAACTACGATAGACCGAAGCAAAACGCACATAGGCCACTTCATCTAGCTGACGCAATTGCGTCATTACCGCCTCTCCGACCAACTGCGTACCTACTTCTCGCTCTCCACCGGCACGAAGAGAGTGTTTAATTCGGTTAATGCTCGCCTCAATAGCTTCGATACTAACCGGCCGTTTTTCCAGTGACCGCAAGATGCCTGCACGTAATTTTTCTTCATCAAAAGGTTGGCGTGTGCCATCTTGTTTCACCACTCGGGGCATCAATAGTTCTGCCACTTCAAAGGTGGTGAAGCGCTCATTACAGGTTAAACATTCACGCCTACGACGAATTTGCTCCCCTTCACCCACTAGCCGTGAATCGATAACTTTAGTTTCTGGGTTACTACAAAAAGGGCAATACATAGGTGTCTCTGTTAATAGTCTAAGAGGGCAGTCATATAGGGCATTATAGCCTTAATATTTACTTTTGGGCCAGTGGGCTAATGCAGCTCAAAGGGCGCCTAAGATGATGGATTTTTAGCCAAGAACTGCTATTCTTGCGCACTGCTAAAGTTTAAAGGAATAACATGAGCAATTTACCTGTCGCCGAGCTAGCCGCATTAGCTGCCGCGGTGTGTTGGACTTTCACTGCTATTTTAGCTGCCCCTGGAGTTCACCACTTTGGTGCTGTGGCGTTCAACCGCTACAGAGTAGTCTTTGCTGGGACAGTGCTTATTGCCATCACCAGTTTTATGGGTTTATGGTCCAGTATACCAAATAACGCTATGGCCGCTCTTATAAGCTCAAGTTTAGTGGGCATTGTGGTTGGCGATACAGCCTTGATGCAAGCGTTGAAACGCATTGGCCCAAGGCGTAATTCAGTACTATTTGCCACTAGCGCGCCTATGGCTGCGGGTATGGGTTTTATTTGGCTAGGTGAAACACTCAGTGCTAATCTATTGATTGGCTGTGGATTAATTCTAGCGGGCGTAGTAAACGCGGTATGGTGGGGGCGTAAAGCGGGTGGTCAGCATCGCTTAGAAAAAGTTAGTGGCCACCTCGGCTTTGGCATTTTACTTGGGCTCACTGCCGCATTTGGCCAAGCCGCTGGGGCAGTATTAGCTAAACCGGTAATACTAGCGGGTGCAGACCCTATTGCAGCTTCAGCTATTAGAGTAGGGTTTGCAGCATTAGTGTTATTGCTTATGCGCGCCCTGCCTTTTGCATGGGCCAGAGCTAATGCAGCACCCACACCAGCGTTTATATGGCGTACTATTTCTAGTGCAACCTTGGGCTTGGTGCTGGGTATGACTTTATTAGTTTACGCTTTAGGTGCAGGTGAAGTGGGCATTGTGATGACCTTATCAGCCATAACGCCAGTGCTTATATTACCAGTGATCTGGTTCATCACCGGGCAGCGCCCTAGCCGTGGCGCATGGCTGGGTGCAGCACTCGTAGTGATCGGTAGCGGGGTGATCTTTTTAAGCCATTAGCTGCACTAATGTGCTAGGCCTGATTACTGCGCTAGGTAAGCTGCAAGGAAATCATCAAAAGGTTCCGTTTGCTCAGTTTCTATGCGCCCTTGGTTAGCGATAGACTCACTGGCTTGCTCATTTAACTCGTGTCTGCGCCCTAAGCCCAGGCTTTGTTGCAAGTGATACGCTTGATGTTTTTGTGCTAACGCTAACGACAGCTCTTGATGCGATAAACCTCCCTGCTCCATCGCTGCCAGAACTTGCGCAGATGGCGTTAGAGATGAGTCTTTAAGACGGGCCTCCATTACCTCTATCGCAGCCAGCACTTGCTCTTTTTCAGGCATTACATCAGCTACTAGGCGAAGGTTTGTCATCATATCGAGCCCTAAGGCTTGCAAATTCTTTTCCCCCCCACAGGTTTGGAGCATAAGGTCAGGATTACGGCCTTGGCGCACAACAATCGCTTGGTTGATGCCAATCACCTCGCATTCTTGGTCGCTGATGACTGGGCTTTGTGAGAACAAGCACCAGGTTAAAAACGCATTAATGAACTGACTCTGTTGCGCATCGATACCCAAAGGCAAAAAGGGGTTGAGATCTATATTACGAACTTCCACATACTCTACACCACTTTCTTTGAGTGCGTGCACTGGCTTTTGCCCGGGCCTAGCCACTCGCTTAGGCCGAATATCACTGTAGTATTCATTCTCAATCTGCAACAAATTGGCATTAAGTTGACGGTACTCACCATCAACCTTTACACCTAGTTTTTCATATTGAGTTAAGGGCGTAGAAATAGCGTGTTCTAAAGACTTGCAGTACTTGTCTAAGTCGTTAAAACACAAGCTCAATACCGATTGCACCTTGTTGTTATACCCTAAGTCACTCATGCGCAATGAAGTGGCATAGGGGCCAACTAAGCAGCCCCCCGGGCCTTGTTCTAAATCAACGTCACGCCCTTTAACAAAACTTGCATCTAAGGCAGGAGAGGCCCCAAAAAGATATAACAACACCCATGAATGGCGTCTAAAGTTGCGAATCAAACCAAAATATTGCTCAGATTTAAAATCACATAAAGACTGCTCATCACTCAGCAATTTTTGATAGGCTGGCCAAAAGTTGTCTTGTGGTGAAAAATTAAAGTGCAGCCCAGCAATCGACTGCATAATTTTACCGTAGCGCCACGCTAAACCAACCCGATAGGTATGTTTAAGCTTTCCCGTATTTGAGCTCCCAAAATTAGCTATACGAATGTCAGCTTCACCATCAAGGTAACAGGGCATACTAGCAGGCCAAATATACTCACCTATATGTGCTAACTTACTAGCGCTAAAACTGTGTAATTCCTGCATAAAGCCTAGGGCTGCCGCAGGGCTTTGGAATACTGGCGTAATGTATTCCAACAGTGCTTCAGAGTAGTCTGTGGTGATGCTGCCGTGGGTTAGGCTAGACCCTAAGGATTTTGGATGGTCTTGATGGCTAACACGGCCGCTCAAATCTACTCGCAAGCCTTCTTTTTCAATACCACATTGTAGGCTCTCCAAGGTCTTGGCTACGGGAGAGTCTTTCACCTGCTGTAAGCGTTGTTGCAAATATATGAGCATCTGTAGTTCCAAGTGTTCTTTTTTGGCTAATAACTAGACAGGTAAAGAGTTTAGCCTAGTTTGGGTTCAAATTCTGTGTAGCAATTACTTTTTTACCTGTGCTTGCGCATCCTTTAATTTTTGCGCCATACTGCCTAAAGGTTGCTGTGACTTAGCATTGTGTTGCCCTTTTGGTGACTGATTTGTTTGCACCTTACTGGGGGGTGGCCTATTAGAGGATGAGGGCGCATCGTGCGTGGGTAATTCGTCACTTAATCGCATGGTTAAGCCAATACGCTTGCGAGGCACGTCTATTTGCATCACTTTTACTTTAACAATCTCTCCAGCCTTTACTAGGTCGTGGGGGTCTTTCACATATTGGTGAGACAGCGCTGAAATGTGCACCAAACCATCCTGATGGACACCAATATCGACAAAGGCACCAAAATTGGTGACATTGCTAATGGTGCCTTCCATGATGGCACCTAGGGTTAACTGCTTAATGCTTTCTACCCCATCAGTGAGCTTAGCCATACGGAATTCTGGCCTTGGGTCACGCCCAGGCTTTTGTAACTCGTTCAGTAAGTCTTGTAAGGTATGTTCCCCAAAACCCTGGTTGTGCAATTGCTTAACGCTTATTTGTTTAAGCTGTTCACTCCCCATAAGTTCTGCAACACTGAGGTTTAGCTGCCCAGCCAACTGACCCACTAAGCCATACGCTTCGGGGTGCACAGACGTGCCATCTAAAGGGTTATCACCCCCCCGAATACGCAAAAATCCTGCAGACTGCTCAAACGCTTTATCACCCAAACGGGCCACTTTAAGCAACTGCTTACGGTTATTAAAAGCCCCATTAATATCACGATAAAATACGATGTTTTCTGCCATGGTTTTGTTTAGGCCAGCCACTCGCTGTAGTAGTGGCGCCGACGCAGTATTTAGGTCCACACCCACATTATTAACACAATCTTCCACCACATTGTCTAGTTTGCGGGTTAACTGTACCTGGCTTACGTCGTGTTGATATTGGCCCACACCAATGGCTTTGGGTTCTATTTTAACCAGCTCTGCCAATGGGTCTTGTAGGCGGCGAGCAATGGACACTGCGCCACGGTAGCTCACGTCTAGGTCTGGAAATTCTGCTGCAGCAAGGGCCGATGCAGAATAAATTGAGGCTCCTGCCTCACTAACAATAATGCGTTGTGGGGCGGCAGCCCCAAGCTTTGCTTGAGCTTCTTTAACTAGCTTATCTGTCTCTCGCGAGCCTGTACCATTGCCAATGGCCACTAATTGAACTTGGTAGGTTTGGCACCAGTGCACCACCAGTGCTAAAGCCGCATGCCATTTATTATGTGGCACATGGGGAAATATGGTTTCAGTTTTTAAAAGCTTACCCGTGGGGTCTACTATCACGGCTTTTACACCTGTACGCAAACCTGGGTCCAGCCCTAAGGTCACCTTGTCTCCAGCAGGAGCTGCGAGCAATAAATCTTTTAGATTGTTAGCAAATACACCTATGGCGCTGTCTTCCGATGCTTCCCTAACACGGCTAATTAGGGCCGTTTCTAGTTGGCTGGCGAGCTTGACGCGCCAAGTCCAACGTACCACTTCGTTGAGCCACTTATCTGCTGCTCGACCCTGGTCTTTAATGCGCCAATAAGAGGCCACTTTAGATTCATAGGGCAGGTGATCCTGCTCAGACCATACGATAGTGGCCTGCAAGAACCCTTCGTTACGGCCTCTTAATATGGCTAAGGCACGGTGGGAAGGGATCGTCTTTAGAGCTTCTTTAAACTCAAAATAATCTTGGAATTTAGACCCTTCTTGTTGCTTACCCTCCACTACCTGGCTTTGCCACTGGCCATCTTGCCATCCCATGTGACGTAATTCTGCCAGCAAGTCAGCAGATAAACTAAAACGCTCCATGAGTATTTGTTTGGCACCATCCAGGGCGTCTTTTAACTGGTTAATTTGTAGCTCTGCATTAAGGAAACCCTTTGCTATATGCTCTGGGTCAAGTGTAGGGTCTTGTAGAATGGCATCAGCCAACGGCAATAAGCCCGCTTCTATAGCAATTTGAGCCTTCGTACGGCGCTTGGTTTTATACGGTAGGTATAAATCTTCTAACCGCGTTTTACTCTCTGCAGCGTTAATGAGCGCAGCTAGTTGTGGTGACAGTTTCGCTTGTTTCTCAATGCTATCTAAAATAGTTGCCCTGCGCGTATTAAGCTCACGTAAGTAACCCAACCGCTCTTCTAATGTACGTAGTTGAGTGTCATCTAACACCCCGGTCACTTCTTTGCGATAGCGGGCAATAAAGGGCACGGTGGAACCTTCATCCAATAATTTAATGGCGGCATTAACTTGCCAAATTTGTACCGCAAGCTCGGTGGCTATTTGTTGATTGATCACAAACTTAGCATCCTTCTTATTTTAACAGCATAGCGATACACAATGGGGTCATTGGATGATTTTTAAAGGAGTGTTTTGTTAAAGCAAAAAAAAGGCCCCAAATGGAGCCTCTTATTAACCTTGTGTAAAAGCCCCAAGTGTTTAGCCCTGTTGCGGACCCGCGTTAACGATGTCTTCTGAAACACTAAAGCGTTTAAAGTTTTCGTTGAATTTGCCAATTAAAGTGGCTGCTTCAGTGTCATAGGCATCCTGATCTTGCCAGGTATTGCGTGGGTTTAGCAAGTAACTATCTACGCCTTCTAAAGTAGTAGGCACATCAACATTTAGCCCATCTAAGTGCTGTGTTGCCGCTTCTGCAATGTTGCCACTTTGAATGGCTGCAATAATGGCACGGGTAGTGGGAATACTAAAGCGTTTACCAGTACCGTATGAACCGCCAGTCCAACCAGTGTTAACAAGGTACACCTTGCTGCCAAAGGCTTCTATGCGCTTCATCAACAACTCAGCGTAAACACCAGCCGGGCGTGGGAAGAACGGGGCGCCAAAGCAAGTGGAGAATGTAGAACGAATAGCTGCACTAGAACCCATTTCAGTAGAGCCCACTAAAGCAGTGTATCCACTTAAAAAGTGATATGCAGCGGCTTCTTTAGTCAAAATAGAGACTGGAGGCAATACGCCTGTTAAATCACAGGTTAAAAAGATAATGGCTTCTGGCTCACCCGCTAAGTTCTTTTTAGTGCGTTTTTCAATGTGCTCCAGAGGGTAAGCACAACGGCCATTTTCTGTAATATCAGTATTATCGTAGTCTGCTTCTTTACTGTCTTCGTCTAACCAAACGTTTTCAACAATAGCGCCAAACCGAATGGCATCCCAAATAATAGGTTCATTCTTTTTACTAAGGTTGATTGTTTTGGCGTAACAGCCACCTTCGATATTAAACACCACACCTTCACCCCAGCCATGCTCGTCATCACCTATTAAGTAACGATCTGGGTCTGCAGATAGCGTGGTTTTACCAGTACCAGACAAACCAAAGAATAAGGTTGTTTTACCATCATCACCGACGTTAGCAGAGCAGTGCATTGGCAGTACGTCATTTGCTGGTAAAAGGAAGTTTTGCACAGAAAACATAGCTTTTTTCATTTCGCCTGCGTAACGCATGCCCGCTAACAATACCTTGCGTTCTGCAAAATTAATCATCACACAGCCATCACTATTAGTGCCATCACGTTCTGGCAAGCACTCAAAGTTAGCTACGTTAAGAATCTGCCATTCATCTTTACCAGCCACATTATATTGTGTTGGCACGATAAATAAATTTTGGCCAAACAAATTTTGCCACGCTGTTTGAGTGGTCATTTGAATCGGAATATAGTGATTGCTATCTGCGCCTACGTGCACACTGGCAACGTACTTGTCTTGGCCAACTAACGAGGCTTCCACACGCTCCCATAATGCGTTGAATATTTCTGGAGTTACAGGGCGATTTACGGCACCCCATTCAATCTGGTCTGACGTACTCGGTTCTTGAACTACAAAACGATCTAAAGGAGATCGGCCAGTACGAGCACCAGTGATCACATTGAGTGCGCCAGTGTTGGCCAGAGTACCTTCTCCGTTAGCGATGGCTTTTTGGATTAAGCTAGCAGGAGAAAGTTGCGTGTAGGTGGTGCCAGTATCAGCAGCTACAGTTGCGTTCATGTATCAATACCTTTGAATTTCTTAGGTTTTTAGAAAAAATCCACCAACCTAAGCGGGCGTACGCCATTTTGACGTGAAAAATGATGCTGAATTATGTCAGAAAAGCACAACAAAAGGGTAGAAAAGTATAAAAAATGCCAAAATACATCGCATCTGTTTAACTAATAATGCAGCTACTAAAAAGCCCACAATATGACTATGAATTGCACTATTCAGCTTAGCTTTAATGCAAGGCTGGATCAGCTGCAGTTGGCATAGCATCCTGCTCTAAAAGAACATAACAATCTACCTTGTCAAAAGCATAGTGACCGTTACAAAAATGGCAATCGATAATAATGGCTTCCTGCTCATCTAAAATTTCATCAACCGCTGTTTTACCTAAACCAATAATAGCTGCGCCACAGCGTTCTCTGCTGCAGTCACACTGTTGTAAAACTGGTTTTGGGCTAAACACTTTAACTTGCTGTTCGTGGAACAGCCTGTGCAGAACCTGATCTGCGGGGAGATGGGCGAGCTCATGCTGGGTCAGGGTGGCTGCCAATGCGTGAACAAGCTCCCAATCTAGGTCAGACTGACTTTCATTGGCCTCAGTTTGAGGCAGCCGTTGTAACATAAAGCCAGCGGCTCCCTCCTCGGTGCTCACTAGCTGAATATGGGTGGGTAATTGTTCCGATTGGTAAAAATAGCTTTCAATACACTCGGCAAGAGTGGCTTGATCAACCATTACTATACCCTGGTACCGCTGGCCTTGGTCGGGTTCGATGGTTATTATTAAGCGCCCATCAGCCACCATCTCGATAAGGGTTGCGTCAGGACTAACAGTGCCATCAACCTGTGCCATGCCTTTGACTCTAAATGGCTGCTCAAGATCATCACTAAGTTGTCGGCACTCAGCCATTACCCACTTAAGTGGGCCAGCGCCCCGTATTTGCACACTTAAACGCCCGCGCAGCTTAAGGTTTGCACTCAGCAAACAGGCAACAATAAGCATTTCAGCGAGTAGGCTAGCCACACAGGGCGGATAATCTTGTTGATCTAACAAGGTCTTTACCCCTTGATCGAGCCGCAAGTGAACACCACGAATGTCCATATCGTCGAACATGAAGCCTTGCATTGTGTCATTGGTCATGGGATTCAGGAGTCTTTAGAATAAATACCGTCTAATTGTAAACTACAACTGCTGCTGTTCAAAACGTTGCAGGTCCCTACGCTGCTTTTTAGTGGGTTTACCGTCTGAAATAGTGGTTTGGCCCATCGCTTTACGACCTGCAGCTAGGTCTGATCGCGCTTTTTCACTGACTGCAGTTTCGCTGTACAAAAGAGCTGCTTCTGGCGCCCCTCTTCGGCTTCCCGAAATAGCTTTTACCTCAATGGTTTTTTCATCAGCACCTTGACGAATGGTTATTTTGGCATCGAGCTCAACCACACGACTGCACTTAGCTTTAGCGCCTTCATAATGCACTTTTCCACCTTCTACAGCTTGCTTTGCAAGGGCTCTGGTTCGATAAAAACGGGCAGCCCACAGCCACTTGTCTAACCGAACTTTATCATCAGTGTTTTTGTCGACTTTGTTGCCCATGTTACATTCCTGTTAGTTTCCAAATCCACAGCATAATTTGCCTGCTCTATGGGTTGAATTATGATAAGGTCAGCCGCATATTTATTGTTGTACCATACCATTATATAGGACTCCCCATGAGCGAAGTAAAACACTGTAAATTACTAATTTTAGGTTCTGGCCCTGCAGGCTATACTGCTGCTGTATATGCAGCACGCGCTAACCTTAACCCAGTGTTAATTACAGGCATGCAAATGGGTGGTCAGTTAACCACTACTACAGAAGTAGACAACTGGCCTGGAGATGTTGAGGGTTTGCAGGGTCCCGATCTAATGGAACGCATGAAAGCTCATGCAGAACGCTTTGAAACCGAAATAATTTTTGACCACATTGATGCTGTAGATTTAAGCCAGCGCCCGTTCCAACTTTCAGGCCAAGGTACCCACTACACCTGTGATGCTTTAATTATTTGTACTGGAGCAAGTGCTCGTTACCTCGGTTTAGACAGCGAAACTACATTTCAAGGCCGAGGCGTATCTGCTTGCGCTACCTGTGATGGTTTCTTTTACCGCAACAAAAAGGTCGCTGTCATCGGTGGCGGTAATACTGCCGTTGAAGAAGCCCTTTATCTTAGTAATATTGCTGCAGAAGTAACCATTATTCATCGCCGTGACAAGTTCCGCAGTGAAAAAATTCTATCAGATCGTTTAATGGATAAAGTAGAAAATGGTAATGTAAACGTAGAATGGTATCACAACCTTGATGAAGTCCTTGGTGACGATATGGGTGTCACAGGCATGCGCATTAGGAGCAGTAAGGACGATAGCACTAAGGATTTAGACGTAGATGGCGTGTTCATCGCTATTGGCCACGTGCCTAATACCGGCCTGTTTGAAGGCCAATTAGACATGGCAGGGGGTTATATTAAGGTACAAAGTGGCACTCAGGGTAATGCCACTCAAACCAGCATTGAAGGGGTGTTTGCCGCCGGTGACGTCATGGACCATATATACCGTCAGGCTATTACTTCTGCAGGCACTGGATGTATGGCTGCCTTAGATGCTGAGCGTTACCTAGACGAACAGTAGTTTTTTGTCGCAAAAAACTAGAACAGGCCGTTATATTAACTGTACAATAGCGGCCATCACCCTTTGGGTCTAAAGTGCTTATAAAGCCTTTTTAGAGCCATTATCTTAAATACAACAACTTAAATGAGAGGCGTACTATGGACTTATTAGGATTTTTATTCCGATGGTCACACGTTTTATTCGGCATTACCTGGATCGGTATGCTTTACTACTTCAACTTTGTTCAGGGCGGCTATTTTAAACAGGCCAGCCCTGAAGGCCTAGCAGACGCTAAAGCTAAGCTAGCTCCAAGTGCTTTGTGGTGGTTCCGCTGGGGTGCCATGGGTACGTTCATTACTGGCGTAGTGCTACTTGGCTACCTTGGGGCAGCACTGAATAACTACATCGTTGTTGGTGCTATTTTTGGCACATTAATGTTTTTAAACGTGTGGATTATTATCTGGCCTAACCAGAAAATTGCTCTAGGCATGGTTGAAGGTGATGCACCTGCAGCGGGTGCTAAGGCATTGTTGGCTTCACGCCACAACGTTTTATTTTCTGCGCCTATGGCATTCTGTATGCTAGCATCTGGCCATCCTTCTGGTGGCATGGGCTACAACGCGTTTAGCATGAGTAACTCAATGATCGTTATGCTAATTATCATTGCCGCTCTTCAAGCTAACGCTATGTTTGGTAAGCAGGGCCCACTGACTACCGTTAAGGGCGTCATACACGCTTCTTTAGGCCTAACCGCTGTAATGGTATTGGTATTTAACTTCGTATAACCGCAAAGCTAAATAGCAGGCATAAAAAACCCCAGCATGCTGGGGTTTTTTAATGGTCATACTATTAACCTGTCATTAACAATATTACCAAATTTGAAGTGCCCATCCTAGGCACGAGTACATCCTGTAGACTCCGTGTCCTTCCTTGTTCGCTTAAATAGCAAGCTATTAAACTAACAACGTTCCGTGAGATTCTAACATACCCCCGTGATGCTTTAATAAATATAGGAAAAATTCTGAGTTTTACCTATTTTTGCCATTATTTGAGCATTTCATGCTGTTCAGTAAGGTATTTTAGCCTTACTGACCTATTTTGATTAATTCAACTTCAAAAATAAGCGCATCATTTGGCCCAATCATCTGCCCAGCACCTTGAGTGCCGTAGGCTAAGTCTGGGTGGATAAAGAACTTAAACTTTGACCCAACACGCATTAGCTGAACACCTTCTGTCCAACCTGCTATCACGCCATTTAATGGGAATTGTGCTGGCTCACCACGGTCTACAGAGCTGTCAAATACACGCCCATCCATAGTGGTACCATGGTAATGCACAGTTACAGTGTCTGTAGCAACAGGCATCGCGCCTTCGCCTTCAGACAACACTTGATACTGTAAGCCAGTTTTAGTGACTTCAACACCTTCTTGTTGAGCATTCTCAGCGAGGTAGGCTTCACTATTATTCAATGCCCCTTCAAATTTTGATGATGCCATTTTACGCTGATACTCCTGCACCGCAGTGACTGCTTGCTGCTCGTTTACCAACGTCTTTTGACCAAGGTAAGCGGCATTAAAGCCCTCTACGAAAGCTTCAAGGTTAAGATTATCAAAGTCATTAGCAAGTTGGCCAGCAACCAGAGTACCTAGGCTATAGCTTACTTTTTGTTCTGCATTGTTTAGGTCGATTTCGGCAGCAGCAGGTGTAGCAGCAAGGCCAATAGCGCTAGTAACAGCCAAACGGCTAATTAAAGTTTTCATAGTATTCCTTAGTAATAGTGCTAAACGTTATCATTCAGCGCGTTACATAGGATATATAAGAGTCAAACCCGAAGCAAAATATTTTTGCTTGTTTACATTTGATTACATTTGTTTGTTTAGGTTTAGGCTTATAGCTAGCTAAGCCTGTGGTATCATCCGCGGCCATGATTAAATTTGACAAAATCACACTACAACGCGGTGGTCAGCCTCTTATTGAGGGGGCCAACTTGACTCTAAATTCTGGCCAAAGGTACGGTTTAATTGGGCGCAATGGCGCCGGTAAAACCACCTTATTTAAGTTGTTACTCGGCCAACTGCAGCTTGACGCAGGCCAACTCACGTGGCCACCTGCAATGCGCATGGCCCACATGGCGCAAGAAATCGGTGATGTTAATAGATCTACTTTAGACCATGTACTGGATGGGGATCAGGCCTTAAGAGCCGCCGAAGCAGCCATTACTGCGGCCGAAACTAAACATGATGAAGCCGCCCTGAGCCACGTTTATGCAGATTATGACCACGTGGGTGGTTATAGCGCTGTTAACCGAGCGCAGCAATTATTGCAAGGTTTGGGTTTTCCAGAACAGGATTGGAGCCAGCCTGTGGGCAGCTTTTCGGGAGGTTGGCGTGTGCGCTTAAATCTGGCTCAGGCGCTTATGTGCCCGTCAGATTTATTACTATTAGACGAACCCACTAACCACTTAGACCTTGATGCCACTATGTGGCTCGAATCGTGGTTACAAAAATACCCTGGCACTTTGTTCTTGGTCTCCCACGACCGCGATTTTTTAGACCAAGTAGTGCAGGTGATTGTGCACTTAGATCGTAAGAAGCTAACCTCCTACCGGGGCAACTACGCTGCGTTTGAACGTCAGAAAGCAGAGCGTATGGCACAACAACAGGTCATGTATGCCAAACAGCAGACTGAAATTGCTCACATTGAAAGTTTTATCCAGCGTTTTAAAGCAAAAGCCAGCAAGGCCAAACAAGCACAAGGCCGTATGAAAGCACTAGAGCGTATGGAGAAGATTGCACCAGCCTATGCTGATTCACCTTTTACCTTTCGTTTTCCAGAATTTGACAAAACCAGTTCTACCTTAATTGATCTAGACCAAGTGAGTATTGGTTATGATAAGCCCATCGTTAGTGCCAACATTACACTATTACATGATTCGCGCTATGCGTTGCTAGGCCCTAATGGGGCTGGCAAATCAAGCTTGATTAAAACGTTGGTTGGAGATATTGCGCCTTTATCAGGCCAAGTTGTGCCTGGCGAACACCTTAAAATAGGTTACTTTGCCCAACACCAGTTGGAAGCATTAGACATGGAGGCCAACGGGTTATTACATCTACAGCGACTAAAACCCACGGCGAGTGAACAAGATCTGCGTAATTTTTTAGGCGGTTTTGGATGGCAAGGTGAGCGTATATTTGAACCCGTAAAACACTTTTCAGGTGGTGAAAAAGTACGGTTAGCCTTAGCTATGATTGCCATTCAAAAACCTAACTTACTGTTGCTAGATGAGCCCACCAACCACTTAGATCTAGAGGCACGCCATGCGTTGACTATGGCGCTACAGGCCTATCAAGGGGCTATCGTGGTTATCTCTCACGACCGCCACCTGCTGCGCCAAGTAGTAGACAACTATTGGTTAGTCGCAGATGGTAAAGTGAAAGAATTTGAGGGTGACTTGCAGGATTACCAAGCACAAGTTCAAGCTTTGGCTCAAGCTCAAGCACAGGCTAAAATGAAACAAAGACAAGAGACTATGCGCTTAGACCCAAGCGCAGCTGTCCACTGTGAATCTGAAACCTTGACACCTGCAGAGCGCAAGGAACAAAAACGCCTGCAAGCAGAAAAACGTAAACAATTAAGCCCATTAAAAAAAGCGATCGCCAAGCACGAAAAAGACATTGATTTATGGCAAGCTAAACTAGACCAACTAGAGGTAGAGCTTACCCAACCCAGCTTGTACGAAATGGAAAATAAGGCCAAACTAAAAGATTTATTAGCCCAACAAGCCCATGCCAGCCAGCAACATGAACATAATGAAGAGCTTTGGCTTGAAAAAAATGATGAACTTGAGTCTATGGTATCTTAACAACAGACCACTAGGCCTTTGCGGACCAGGTACGCAATTAAATACCTCAGGAAATGAGACCTAAATAACTTAACACTAGAGGCGCAACTATGAGCTTTCAACCAAGCCAACGTCAGTTTCCCAATAGCCGCATGCGACGGATGCGATCCAGTGACTTTTCCCGCCGTTTAATGCGTGAAAATCACCTGACTACTGATGACTTAATTTACCCCATGTTTATTATCGAAGGTCACAATCAGCGCCAAGCTGTTGCATCGATGCCTGGTGTAGAGCGTTTGAGTGTAGACCTTCTCGTGGCTGAAGCGAAAGAGCTTGTGGCATTGGGAATTCCTGCTATTGCACTGTTTCCTGTAACCCCTTTGTCAGCCAAATCTTTGATGGCAGAAGAGGCTTATAACGCTGATGGCTTAGCCCAACGCGCAGTAAAGGCGGTGAAAAACGCCTGCCCAGAACTGGGCGTAATTACCGATGTAGCGCTAGATCCATTTACCACACACGGCCAAGATGGCATTATTAACGATGATGGCTACGTGCTTAATGACATCACTGTAGGCATCCTTATTCGGCAAGCCTTATCTCACGCAGAAGCGGGCGCAGACGTAGTAGCGCCATCTGATATGATGGATGGCCGCATTGGCTCTATTCGTAATGCCTTAGAAGCAGCAAACTACCAAAATACGCGGATTATGGCTTATGCTGCAAAGTATGCCTCCGCTTATTATGGGCCTTTTCGCGATGCTGTGGGCTCTGCAGGCAGCTTAGGCAAGGGTAATAAGTTTGGCTACCAAATGGACCCGGCCAATAGTGACGAAGCCCTGCACGAAGTTGCAATGGACCTTAGCGAAGGTGCTGACATGGTCATGGTAAAGCCCGGAATGCCATACCTAGACATCGTCAGCCGCGTTAAACGTGAACTGCAAGTGCCTACATTTGCCTATCAAGTAAGTGGTGAGTACGCCATGCATATGGCGGCCTTCCAAAACGGTTGGTTGGATAAAGACAGCGTTATGATGGAGTCGTTATTAGGCTTTAAACGTGCCGGTGCAGATGGCATCCTCACCTACTTTGCCAAAGATGCAGCTATACTTCTTCAATCTGATTCATAATGATAACCTCGAGACAGCGACATGGCCAAAGCCAAAACAGCTTATGTATGTAATGAATGTGGCTCTGATTACAGTAAATGGCAGGGCCAGTGCACCGACTGCAGTGCTTGGAATAGCCTACAAGAAATTCGTTTAGCGCCTGCTGGTGGACATGTCAGTGCAAGCACACGGGTAAATGCTGCTAAGGGTTATGCTGGGGTCACCTCTCAATTACAGGACCTAAGTGACGTAGATGTGGCTAGCATGCCTCGTTTAAGTACGGGCATTGGTGAACTAGACCGTGTACTTGGTGGTGGCTTAGTTCCAGGCTCTGCTATCCTCATAGGTGGGCACCCTGGTGCTGGAAAAAGTACTTTATTATTACAGCTCATGTGCAGTTTAGCCCAACAGATGCCAGCCTTATATGTTACTGGAGAGGAATCATTACAGCAGGTTGCCTTAAGGGCTCAGCGCCTAGAATTACCCACTAGTAATTTAAAGATGCTTACCGAAACAGACGTCGAGTCGATTTTATCCACCTGCGCTCTGCTGCAGCCTAAGCTTATTGTGGTTGATTCCATACAAGTGATGCAACTCGCTGACATTACCTCTGCTCCTGGCAGTGTGTCCCAAGTAAGAGAGTGTGCAGCGGCGCTTACTCGTTATGCAAAACAGTCTGACGCAATATTGTTATTGGTGGGTCACGTGACTAAAGATGGCAGTTTAGCTGGCCCTAAAGTGCTGGAGCACATGATCGATTGCTCATTGCAACTAGAAGGGGATAACGACAGCCGCTATCGGACTCTTAGGAGCCATAAGAACCGCTTCGGTGCAGTGAATGAACTGGGTGTTTTCGCGATGATGGAAAACGGCCTAAAAGAAGTTAAAAACCCGAGTTCCATCTTTCTGTCTCGCAGTGATACCAGTGCTGCAGGCAGTTTGGTGATGGTAATATGGGAAGGCACAAGGCCACTGTTAGTTGAGCTACAAGCACTAGTTGATGATAGCAGTATGAACAACCCTCGGAGGGTAGCCATTGGCTTAGACCAGAACCGCCTAACTATGCTGCTAGCCGTTTTGCATCGCCATGGGGGTTTACACACGGGTGATCAAGATGTGTTTGTTAACGTTGTAGGTGGCGTAAGAGTCTCTGAAACTGGGGCTGACTTGGCAATGTTGTTAGCTATTGTTTCTAGCCTAAGAGATAGGGCGCTAGATCAAACCTTAGTGGTGTTTGGTGAAGTTGGACTTTCTGGTGAAATTCGCCCGGTACCTAGTGGCCAAGAACGTATTCGAGAAGCCGCTAAGCACGGCTTTAAGCGAGCTATTGTGCCTATTGCAAACGTGCCTAAAGCCAATGCACCTGGTGCAAAAAATGGTGATGGCTTGGGGGCGATGGAGATTATCGGTGTGAGAACACTGCAAGAAGCGCTAGAGGCCTTATAACCTGTGATTTCCTGTGTCATAACATCACAATAAAAAGAGGGCCTGCCTCATGCCTATTAAGCCAGACATCATCACCCCTAGCGGGCATATCCGCCTCATTAATGCTGCAGACAGTGGCGAGCTGGCCAATTACTATTTGCGTAATCGCACTCATTTGTCGCCATGGGAACCTAAGCGTGGAAGCGATTTCTATCAGCACCAAACCATGCTTAACCGAATCTTGGAAGCAGAGGGCGAGTTTCACGCTGATAAACAAGTTAAGTTAGGCGTTTTTTGCCAACAGAGCCAGCATATGATCGCTAGTATTGATTTCTCTCAAATTGTTCGTGGCCCTTTACAGGCCTGCTTTGTAGGTTATTCCATTGATGCCCAGCACCAAGGACAGGGAATGATGCAGGAATTCATGCCACCGTGTTTAGACTATATGTTTAACCAGTTTAACATGCATCGGGTTATGGCTACGTATACGGTTGCTAATAAGCGCAGTGCAGCTTTGTTGGCGCAACTTGGGTTTGAAAAGGAAGGTTATGCTAAATCTTACCTAAATATTGCAGGTACGTGGGAAGACCATATACTCACCGCCTTAATAAATCCAAGTTATTAGCCTTAGTTCTATAACACCTGCGTCACTGAAGCATTCCCTAAATAAAAAAACCGGCATCTATTGCTAGAGGCCGGTTTTATAAAGCAAAATCAATTACTTAATTTTGGCTTCTTTGTACATCACATGCTTACGGACTCGTGGATCATACTTCATCATTTCCATTTTGTCAGGCATGGTACGCTTGTTCTTAGTAGTGGTGTAGAAGTGACCAGTACCAGCGCTGGAAACCAGCTTAATCTTATCGCGCATTAGTCTTCTCCTTAAACCTTGGTGCCATTGGCACGAACATCAACTAGAACGGAATCAATACCTTTCTTGTCAACAATACGCATACCTTTAGACGATATCCGAAGGCGAACGAATTTGTTTTCGCTTTCTACCCAAAAACGATGCCAATGCAAGTTTGGTAAAAAACGACGACGTGTTTTGTTTTTTGCGTGAGACACATTGTTACCAGCGACAGGGCGCTTTCCGGTAATCATACATACTCTGGACATTTTAACTTCCTCAAATTTAGTATTGAACTAAACATTGTGCTTAGCTCTCAGGCGGAGCAGCCCTCCAGCGGGCCATTATCCGTACCAGCCACATGACCACCTGAATTCTGGGGGTGGAAATATGGAGGCCGGACTTTAGCAGATTAGCAAAGAAAGGGCAAGGAACATGGGGTGTTCACATCATCCCTCTGTCCGCAAATGACACCCATTCAGCGCGGGCTACTACAAAATGGTCCAAGACGCAGATATCAACCAGTGCCAGAGCATCCACCAGCGCCTGAGTAATGAGCTTATCACTGGCACTAGGCTCCGCTACACCAGAGGGATGATTGTGGGCTAGTATTACCGCAGCTGCATTCTTAGCTAAAGCTAACTTAACCACTTCACGGGGATAAACATTAGCGCTGTTGATCGTACCTTGAAACAATTCCACGCACTCAATTAACCGGTTTTGGTTATCGAGTAATAAAACACAAAAAACTTCTCTACAATACTGGCCTATCTCACACTGTAAGTAAGTACCCACTTTATTGCTAGTGCCTAAGTCTACACTTTTTTTAAGCTGGGCTTTTTGAAGCCTTAAACCTAACTCCCTGACCGCTTGTAACTGTGAATATTTTGCGGGTCCCACACCTTTTTGCAAACAAAAATCAGCTACATTTGCAGCTAATACCTCATGCAGCCCCCCGAAGCGAGATAGTAGCTGGCGCGCCACATCTACTGCTGATAACCCCACACTGCCTGTGCGTAAAAAAATGGCCACCAGCTCTGCATCTGTGAGATGTTTAGGCCCAAGGTTTAGTAATCGCTCCCGTGGTCTTTCTGCCATAGGCCAATGTGAAATCGCCATTGCATCCATGCTCCTAATCTATTAGGTTAAGACTAAAGCATAGCAGCCGAACTCTAATTCGCCACCATGACCCAACTTACAAACACCCACGACAACGCTAATGACGGTTTACAGACGTTGTTTAAAAACTTGCCCGGCATGGCCTATCGATGCCTTAATCTTCCTCATTGGCCCATGAGTTTTGTCAGCGAAGGTTGCGAAGCCTTGTGTGGTTATAGCAGCCAAGAGTTAGAGTCTCAATCTATTTTGTGGGGCGATTTTACTCACCGACATGATGTAGCAGAAGTAGATCGGCAAGTGCGTGCCGCAGCTGATTTTAATCGCCCATTTGAGTTTGAATACCGCATAGTGCCGCGCTTTGGCCCCCATAAATGGGTGTGGGAGAGGGGTAGAGTAGTGGCTAGGCTCGAAGACGGCACAGCGATTATTGAGGGCTTTATCACCGATATCACTAGCCTGCGTCATGCAGAGCGTATGGTGAATGAGCAACGCGAACAACTGGCGCACGTAGAACGCCTCAATACTCTTGGTGAAATGACTGCCGCTATTGCCCATGAACTTAACCAACCACTAACCGCCATCGCCATGTACAGTAAGTCAGCAAAACTGTTAGCCCAACAGGGCCAACAAGATAAGCTAATGGAGGTCATGGATAAGGTGGCTCAACAATCCCACCGTGCGGGTGCGGTGATTGAGCGCATGCAGGCCATGAGCTACCAATCCAGTCACCAGCAAGATCAGGTAAACACCACAGATTTGTTGAAGGAGATTAAAGACTTAGCCGAAATTGAAGCTCAAGTAAGGCACTTTACTATTGACTTAAAAATTCCCCAAAATTTACCTTTAATCTCCTGCGATCCAATTCAAATTCAACAGGTTATTTTGAATCTATTACGTAATGGCATGCAAGCTATGCAAACCAATCTATGTGCTTCTGGCAGCGCTATAGAGCTGCGGGCAGTGATTGATCAGCAGCAACTATGGATAAAAGTAAGTGACCAAGGCACTGGCATTGAAGACAGCATGGCTGATAAGTTGTTTTTAGCCTTTGCTTCGAATAAACACACGGGCAAAACCGCAGGTATGGGCTTAGGCCTAACCATTGGTAAGGCCATTATTGAAGCCCATGGTGGTCGTTTGAATTACCGTAATTTGGTGCCAAATGGGGCGGAGTTTTTCTTTAATTTAGCCATCGCTCCACAGGCACAAGCATGAATCAGTCAGTCTTTATTGTAGATGATGATCCCGCCGTACGTGACTCCATAAGCTTGTGGTTATCCTGCAATAGCTATAACAGCCTTTGTTTTGAGGATGCTATGCAGTTTATACAACTATTTACAGCAGACTTTCGTGGCTGCATCATTGCAGATATTCGTATGCCTAGTATGGACGGTTTAGCGCTGCAGGCGCATCTCAACATAATAGGCTGTCAGTTGCCGCTAATATTTATTACTGGCCATGGCACCGTACCCATGGCGGTTGAGGCTATGCGCAATGGCGCACTAGATTACTTACGTAAGCCAGTAAATGAACACCAGTTATTACTCAAGATTGAAGAAGCTTTTGCCACTGATGAAGCCAATAATCATAGGCGCCAGCTAGCGCTTAAACATCAAACCCAGCTCAATAGTCTCACTAAAAGAGAACGGCAGATTGCAGCACTTGTTGTTGACGGCCTTGCCAATAAAGTAATTGCTTCTGACCTCAGTATTAGTGAGCGAACAGTTGAAGTGCATCGTGCTAGCGTAATGTTGAAACTAGAGGTAAAAACCCTACCAGAGCTTGTAAAAAGCTATCTCAAAATTACCAAGTAGTCACTGTTAACTGCCATAAAACCCCTATTTAGGGGCGGCACCAGTTGTCACTATAGTTAAGGGTATCGTTATTTTTAAACAGCATCTCAGCTACGGGTTTCCCACAATATGCAACAGCGCTTATTTCAGCTAGGCTAGTATTACACGAGTAAAAACTTGCCATAGATTAATTAACGAGGTGTTTCATGAGTAAAAAACGTGTTGCTATTATTGGCGCCGGCCCCAGCGGCTTAGCCCAATTACGAGCTTTCCAGTCTGCCCAAGCTAAGGGTGCAGAAATTCCAGAAATTGTGTGTTTTGAAAAACAAGATAATTGGGGTGGATTATGGAATTATACCTGGCGCACGGGAGTAGACCAGTATGGTGAACCAGTTCATGGCAGCATGTACCGTTACCTCTGGTCTAACGGCCCTAAGGAGGGACTAGAGTTTGCTGACTACTCCTTTGACGAACATTTTGGCCGCGAGATTGCCTCATTTCCCCCGCGTGCAGTATTGTTTGACTACATCGAAGGTCGCGTTAAAAAGGCGGATGTACGTAAGTACATCCGTTTTTCTAACGTTATTCGTGGTGTTTCCTACAACGATAGCTCAGACACCTTTACTGTTACTGCAGAAGACTTGCCAAAAAATAAGCAGTATCAAGAGGAATTTGATTACGTTATTGTCTCTAGTGGCCATTTTTCCACACCCCATGTACCTGAATACCCTGGCTTTAATCAATTTGGTGGTCGAATTATGCACGCTCACGACTTCCGTGACGCTTTAGAGTTTAAAGATAAAGATGTGTTGATTTTAGGCACTTCTTATTCAGCAGAAGACATTGGCTCTCAGTGCTGGAAGTATGGCGCCAAAACAATTACTGTGGCCCACCGCACAGCACCCATGGGTTATGACTGGCCAGACAACTGGCAAGAGGTCCCTGCATTGGAGCGGGTAGATGAAAATACAGCCTACTTTATTGATGGCACACAAAAGCAAGTTGATAGTATTATCCTATGCACAGGTTATATCCACCACTTTCCATTTATGGAAGAGTCTCTTAAGCTTAGAACCAACAACCGTTTGTATCCAGTAGACCTCTATAACGGTGTGGTATGGCAACATAACCCTAAGCTGCTTTATCTTGGCATGCAGGATCAGTGGTACACCTTTAACATGTTCGATGCCCAAGCTTGGTATGCAAGAGATGTCGTTATGGGGCGTGTGGCCTTGCCAACACAACCAGAAATGCAGCAAGACATTAACGATTGGCGGGCCGAAGAAGACGCCTGTGCCGATGACTATGCGGCTATCGCTTTTCAAGGCCGCTACACGATGGAGTTAATGGCCAAAACTGATTATCCAGCCATCGACTTAGAAGACTGTAACCAAGCTTTTTATCAATGGAAGAAGCACAAGAAACTAGGCATTATGACCTTCCGTAACCATGGTTATAAGTCAGCACTTACTGGTAAAATTGCCCCAGCACACCACACCCCATGGACAGAAGCGCTAGATGACTCTCTAAAATGCTATTTGGGCAAGGGTGAAAACGAGGTTTAACGCTAGGCGAGCGCCAGCCGATTAATCAGGGGTAGTGTGCCATCAATGGCCACTTCCACCTCATCACCAGGCTCTAAAAAACGCATGGGATTAAAACCCATGCCAACCCCGGCAGGGGTGCCTGTGGCAATCACGTCACCCACTTCTAGGGTAATCCCCGCTGACAATGCTGCTATTAATGTGGGGATATCAAATATCATTTGTGCCAAGGTAGCATCTTGTCTTAGTTCGCCATTCACTTTACAGGTGACACGTGTATCGTCACTTAATGGCCTGCCGTAAGTGGGTGTAATGGCAGAACCCATGGGGCCAAAGCCATCTAAAGACTTACCAAGGTGCCATTGGCCATGACGTTTTTGTAAATCTCTTGCAGAGACATCGTTATAACAGCCAAACCCAAATACATGGCTCCATGCATCTTGTTTAGTAATATTTACTCCAGACTTACCGATCACTAAAGCCAGCTCTGCCTCATAATCTATCTTGCCTGTCACGCCCTCATGAAGGGGTATGGTCTCAAGCGGCCCAATGAGCGTATTTGTTGCCTTAGTAAATACAATGGGATACTTTGGAAGGTCAGGGCTAATGCCCATTTTATTGGCTATTTCTAACGCGTGATCTGCGTAATTTTTACCAATGCAAAATACATTGCGTCGCAGGTATGGTAGCGGCGAACCTACTAATTTTGGTGCGTAGTTAACACATGCAACGTTTTTCGCATGAGCCATTTTAACCAGTCTGTCAAAGTCATCTTGTATGCGTCTGGGCCCATCCAATAAAGACCAGATATCTAGGCATGGAACAGCTAAGTCTAACGCCTTGCTGGCAGCATCAATATCTATTAAGGAGCCCTGAATAACAGCACCTAAACGACCGCGCTTGGTAGTGACATAATGCATGTAAATTACTCCTTAATAATCTGTATCAGTTAAATAGGCCTTTGTCGCATACCGAAGTTAAACAATGTTAGGTATAATATCGCTTCATTTAAGGCTCAAAGTCGCATCGACGCGACATTGTGGTCTATTTCAATACCTTTTATCTGTCACTGAGCAGTCAATCAAAAGGTCCACGCTTCGGAGTATTTAATGAAGAGCCCAGTTAACGTTGTTATTACCGGTGCCGCCGGCCAGATTTCTTATTCCCTTATTTTTCGCATTGCAAAGGGCGAAATGTTAGGTAGCGATCAGCCAATTAACTTAAAGTTATTGGAAATCACCCCAGCCCTTGGCGCTCTCAATGGCGTAGTGATGGAAATTGAAGACTGTGCCTTTCCATTAGTGAACTCTATCACGCCTACCGATGACGCGGCAGTGGCTTTTGATGATGCTCATTATTGTTTACTGGTTGGTGCACGTCCACGCGGGCCAGGTATGGAGCGTAAAGATTTGTTAGAAGCTAATGCAAATATTTTTACTGCCCAAGGTAAAGCGATCAACGACAATGCTAACAGCAAGGTTAAAGTGCTCGTTGTTGGCAACCCTGCCAACACCAATGCTTATATTGCCATGAAGAGCGCACCAGATCTAAACCCACTGCAGTTTACTGCAATGACTCGTTTAGACCACAACCGCGCACTCACCCAGCTTGCTAATCAAACTAGTGCTGGTGTAAGTGACGTGAAGAACCTATGCATCTGGGGTAACCATTCAGCCACTATGTATGCTGATGTAACTAACGCCACAGTGAAGGGCCAGGCAGCAACAGACCTGGTGGACCAAAATTGGATCGACACAGACTTTATCCCCGTGATTGCACAACGTGGTGCATCTATCATTAAAGCACGTGGTGCGTCTTCTGCAGCCTCTGCGGCCAACGCAGCAATTGACCACATGCGTATCTGGGCTGCAGGCACAGAAAGTGGTGATTGGACCAGTATGGGTATTCCTAGCGATGGAAGTTATGGTATTCCTAAGGATTTAATGTTCTCTTTCCCAGTAACTTGCCAAAATGGTGAATACAGTATTGTTCAAGGCCTATCAATTGATGCTGCAAGCCAAGCTTACATCGACAAGACTCGCCAAGAGCTAGAAGAAGAGCGCAACGCTATTGCTCATTTAGTCTAATTTAGACTTTAGCTAAAACAAAAAAACCGCCACAAGGCGGTTTTTTTAGGCCTCTAATTTAGACCTTGGTACTAATGATCATTTACTGGTGAGCAATCTCAGCTCTCTCTTCCGCGTTATAGGACACAACGAGCGGAACGATAAGCATGGCCGTCATGATCCAAAAGCATACCGCCATACCCAATGGGCTATCGGCGTAGGTGAAAATTGCTTCTGCACCTTCCCAGCTAGTAATTGGTGATGAATTAAACATAGGTAAATCCTCTTATTCTTTATGGATACAAGCTAAACCTAAATAGGTTTAGCTTGTTCAACTTACGTTATTGAGAGCGAATCTCTTCTGGATAAGCAACGCCTTCCAACTCGTTATCCATACCGTCACGTTGTACACCGTCACCAGCACGAAGGACTCCCAACTTGTTGAAGATCCAAGACAAGACATAACCTGGGATAAAGCCTGTGGCAATCATTACTGCAGCACCAATAAGTTGGCCTGTCATATTGATTGGTGGAATCTCGAAGCCGTCCCAAGAACTAAAGCCCGGGTAACCGCCTAAGAAGATACCAACAGCCAATAAGCCCCAAACACCGCACACACCATGCACAGCTACAGCACCAACAGCATCGTCGATACCCATTTTCTCGATTTGCTTAGCAGCCCAAGGACCTAAGAAACCACCAGCAAAGGCAATAGCGAATGCCAATGGTGGGTACCATAGGTCAAGACCTGCTGCAACGGAAATAACACCACACAAGGCACCAGACATCATCCAGAATGGATCACGGGTGCACGCGTAACAACCGATGATACCACCAGCAACACCCATTAAGGTATTAAAGAGGTACGCGGAAAGGGTTGTTGGGCCGCCATAGATGTTCGTCCAGCCACCGCCTACACCGTAATTATAAAGTACACAAGCGCCGATGAAACCAAAGAAGCCTACAACGATCAACATCAAACCGGTAATGGTCATAGGTAAGCTATGCCCTCGGATAATGTTAGCACTGCCGTCTGCATTGAATTTGCCAATACGTGGGCCAAGGTTGATCAACACACCTAAAGCAAAGAAGCCTGAAATAGTGTGTACCACGCCAGATGCCACAGAGTCATGATAGCCATATTCGGTTACCAACCAACCTGCTGGATGCCAACCCCAAGAGGCTGCTAAGTTCCAAACTACAGAACCCAAAATAACCGCGAGTACAACGAAGGATGCCATACGGATACGTTCAATCACCGCACCTGACAAAATGGACGCCGTAGTGCAGGCAAATAGAGTAAACGCACCCCAGAAAACACCTGTGGCTTGGTCTGCCATGTTAGGCCCCATGATAGCTGACATAGGTAAGCCAAATTCGCCCCAAACAGGGTCGTAGGTAAAGCCCTGCCACATAGACAAGTAGATTAACCAGCCAAACATATAAAACGTAGGAATCATAAACGCAAATGCGAGAATGTTTTTAGTACCAGAAGCTAACGAATGCTTTACTCGTGAAGCGCCCATCTCGTACATGAGAAAGCCCGCATGGATTAAGATCATTATGGCGGTACACCAATAATAAAATATTTCGAGGTTAGTGTTACTTAAACCCTGTAACGCCTCAATTGCTGCCTGCATTTCTTCAGGAGTCATTGTCTCCCTCCATTTTTTGTTGTTATTTTAAGGTCACTAGCGCATTAATCATGCGATGAGAGATACAAGTATACCGACACAAACGATATACTTATTTCTAACATTCATCATATTAACCATGAAGTCATGCGAGCGTCAAACACAAAACCGCCATACTTTTCCTCATTGAGGGTAGGCAAAATCAGCTGTAACCCCTTATTTAAAAGGCTGGGAACCTAATTTTCTATGGTAGACAAAAGCGACATCATGTACAGAAAACCAAGTTGGTTGCAAAGAAATGTAAAGTTTATGTACATAGCGGCCCTTTTATTAACATTACCAAGTTGGCTATGGATTAGCTGGGTCACTCTAAATGAACAGGCCCATAAAGACCTAAACCAAAAAGTGTATGACGATTTGTCACTGTTTGCTGAAAGCCTCAATAGTGAGCTCGAAAAATACCGATTCATCCCCAAAGTACTAATGCTTGATGCCAGCCTTGTGGCTCAGGTATCTAACCCCAGCTTAGCAACTGCAGGTAGCCAGCCTAACCAACATCTGCAGCACATACGCCAAGCTACCAATGCTGATGAAGTGTTTGTCATGAATGCTACCGGCACTACAATCGACTCAACTAACCTAGATAATGTTGGTAATCGTTATGAGGATAGTCCCTTTTACAGTTCAGCTAAGGCTGGTGGGTCTGGTGGTTTTTTTACTTTGGGCCTATATGCAGGCATAAGGGGGTACTATTTTAGCGAACCTTTATTTGAACCTGAAACTGATGAAGTGGTTGGCGTTATTGTAGTAAAAGTAAATATGGCGCGTCTGGAGCGTAACTGGCTCAATAAAGCCACACCGATGCTAATTACCGACGAATATGGCGTAGTGATCGCATCAAGCATTCCTAGCTGGCTATTCACTACTCGCTCTCCACTGACGGAGATACAAAAACAGCACATCCGCGCAAGCAGCAAATACCCAATGGTTTCTTTTCCTCTATTACAAACACAGGTGCATAAAAACACCCCTTATGGCCAAATTGTAAGCTTACCAAAGGCTGGCTTTAAGCGGGTGTTAGAAGTTACTAAGCGGATGCCGGAGTTGAACTGGACCATTTATGGTCAAGGTGATCTTGTAGCTGCAAAAAAGAGCGTATATCAAGGTGTAGCCATTTCATCATTATTGTGGGCGCTGCTACTCAGTTTAGCTTACGTGGTGACTCAGCGCCGTCTTCAACTTCTGGAGACCTTAGACCGTCGAGAAGTTAATCAAAACCGCTTGCAGCAAGCCAAGGATCAACTAGAAACCCGTGTCGCTGAGCGCACAAAAGCCCTGCAGCAAAGCAACCAAGAACTCAAGCAAACCCAGCAAGAACTCATTCACTCAGCTAAGCTTGCAGCGCTGGGCCAGCTAGCCACCAGCGTCACCCATGAGATCAACCAACCATTAACTGCGATCATGGCCTCTGCAGACAACGCAGAACAGTGGTTGGCACGATCACAACCAGAAAAAGCACAGGAAAAACTTGTACAGATAAAACATCTGGCCCACAAAATGGGCCTCATTACGGCTCACTTAAAAACATTTGGCCGCAAAACTGATGATAAAACTGAATGGGTGTGCCCTCAAACTGCCCTCGACAATGCGTTATCTTTGCTTCAGCCTCGTATCAGTCAAGAAGGGGTTGAAACTATTCTGGAGGATATGTCCTGCATACAAGTGATGGCCAATGACGTGAGGTTGGAACAAGTATTTATTAACCTATTAACCAATGCCTTGGACGCAATGCACAAAAGTCCCCGCAAGCTTCTTAGGATATACTTTCAAAGAAACTCACCCAATAAATTAAAAAAAGCCACCATTTATGTTACTGATACAGGATCTGGAATTGATAGTGAGCACTTACAACACTTGTTTGATCCGTTTTTTAGTACCAAAGATGTGGGTGTGGGATTAGGTTTAGGTCTTACCATTTCGTACAGTATTATAAAAACTATGGGTGGAGAACTTAGTGCTGAAAACTCTGCTGAAGGTGCCGTATTTGCTATCCAATTACAGGCCCGAAATAGACATTAGGCATCGCTGCATAATAGCCACTAGAGAAAATACATGAACCTACCCACTATCTGTGTGATCGACGACCATCAAGATATCCGCAATGCGTTGGTTGAAATGCTGCACTTGGCAGATTATGCGGCTGTTGCCTTTGCCAGCGCCGAAGATGCTTTAAAAACTCTCGACAGGAGCTGGCGAGGCATCGTCATTTGCGATATTCGTATGCCAAAAATGGATGGCTTTGAGTTATTAGCAGCTTTACAGAAATTAGATTCAGACTTGCCTGTAATATTAATCACCGGCCACGGCGATGTGCAAATGGCGCTTAGTGCTATCCGCAGCGGTGCTTATGATTTTATAGAAAAACCATTCCGTCGGGAGCATTTATTAGAAGTTGTTAAACGCGGGCTGGATAAGCGGCAACTGGTGAGTGAAAACCGGCAGTTAAAAGACACTATTGCAGCGCAGGACAAGGAAAGCATTATTGGCCACTCAACTGCCATTAATGACCTTAAAGAAAAAATTACTCGCCTGGCTAAAGCAGACGTTAACACGCTTATTTGTGGTGAAACAGGCACTGGTAAAGAATTAGCGGCTAGGCGCCTACATGAACAAAGTGGCCGAAGTAGAGGCCCATTTGTTGCCATTAACTGTGCAGCATTACCAGAGTCAATGATGGAAGCGGAGCTTTTTGGTTACGAAGCAGGCGCTTTTACTGACGCAAAAAAAGCGCGCATTGGTAAATTTGAGTACGCTCACAAGGGCACTATTTTTTTAGATGAAGTGGAAAGCATTCCCTTGTCACTCGCTGTAAAGATATTGCGCGTACTGCAAGAGCGCCAAATAGAACGGCTAGGTTCAAACCAGTCTATTGATATCGATATCCGGGTCATCGCAGCAACTAAGAGCGACCTTAAGCAGTTATCTGAACAAGGTGCTTTTAGAGAGGATTTGTACTATCGCCTTAACGTGGTTGAGCTACACTTGCCACCATTACGCCAGCGAGACCAAGACATTGTGCTACTGTTTCGCTACTTCGTTAGCCAAGCTAGTGACCGCTTTAACATTGCAGCGCCTGACTTATCTTTGCACGTGATTGATACCTTAATGCAACATGATTGGCCTGGGAATGTGCGGGAGCTTATTAATGTGGCTGAGCGTTTTGTGCTAACGGATACGCTTATTGATCAGCGCACACTAGCTAACTGGCAGTCTGACAGTAGCCACAGTAGCCTGCCTAGCCGTTTGGAGCATTATGAAAAGCGACTTATTGAAGAGGCCCTATCTCAGGCACAAGGGTCAATTAAACGTACCTACCAAGGCTTAGGCATTGCCCGAAAGACCCTGTATGACAAGCTAGCTAAGTATGGCCTTGATCGTCACCGGTTTATGGATGATTAGGCGTGTTGGATCATCAACAAATTCGATATTTATAACAGCCAAAATAAATGTGTAGATACCCACACACTGCCAATAATTAGTGTGTAGATTACTCCACACTAATTCTCAACATTAAAAAATATAGTCATACTTATCAGATGGTTAATATTTGGCACAAGAGTTGCAATAGACAATCTAGTAGTCTGACTACAGAATCACTAATAATTGTAATAACGAGGTTCATTATGAAATTTTTTCTAAAAACTGCAGTGGCAAGCGCCATGGCAGTAGCTCTTGTATCTGCTCCAGCCCAGGCTAGTGAAGTGTGTCAAGATGGCGAGATCGTCATTAAGTTTAGCCATGTAACTAATACTGACAAGCACCCTAAAGGAATCGCGGCAACAGCCTTAGCAGAGCGTGTTAATAGTGAGATGGACGGCAAGGTTTGTATGGAAGTCTATCCTAACTCAACTTTATATGGTGACGGAAAAGTTCTAGAGGCCATGTTATTGGGTGATGTTCAAATGGCAGCGCCATCTTTGTCAAAATTTGAAAAGTACACCAAACAATATCGTTTGTTTGACTTGCCTTTCATGTTTAAAAATATGGACGCCATTGATGCGTTTCAATCATCAGAAACTGGCCAAGAAATGAAATCAGCCATGGTGAAGCGTGGTATTTTAGGGCTTGAGTTTTGGCACAATGGTTTGAAGCAATTATCAGCTACCAAACCCCTGCTAGCGCCTTCCGATGCCGCCGGTATGAAGTTTCGCGTAATGGCATCAGATGTACTTGTTGCTCAGTTTAAGGCACTTGACGCTGTACCTCAGAAAATGGCGTTTAGTGAAGTGTATCAAGGGTTACAGTCTGGCACCATTCAAGGTCAAGAGAATACCTACTCTAATATTTATGGTAAAAAATTCTTCGAAGTCCAAGATAGCGTAACAGAGTCAAACCATGGCATTTTAGATTACATGGTAGTCACTTCAACAGAATTTTGGGATGGCTTACCTAATGACATCCGTAATCAGTTAGAGACTATTTTACGTGAGGTGACTGTTTCACGTAACGCTCAATCGTTTGCAGTAAACGAAGCTAACAAAGAAGCTATTTTAGCTACAGGCAAGACCATTCACGTATTAACAGATGAGCAGCGCGCCCAATGGAAAGCGGCCATGCTACCTGTGTGGGATGAGTTTAAAGATGACGTGGGCCAAGAAAACATTGATGCGGCGCAAGCCATTAACGCTCAGTACTAACTTTCTAGTAATCCACTAAGATCAGGGCTCTAATTTTTAGGGCCCTGATTTTTTATTTTGTTGTTAGACTCTGTGTTAATAGCCTTAAGGTGACATTATGAATGCGCAACCATTGCTAAAAATCGACCTAGGTGACCGTATTGAGCGTAATTTTATTGCCCTCTTGCTCGGGCTAATGACCATGATCACCTTCACCAATGTGGTGATTCGCAAGTTACAAGAAATGGATTTTTGGCGCAGTGATTGGTTTGAGCCTTGGGCCGAACCTTTATCTACCTTCGGCTTACAATCTCTAGAAACCACCGTATTCCTTTTTGCTTGGCTAGGCATTGTTGGCACCGCGTATACGGTGCGGATCAATGCCCAATTAGGTGTCGATGTAGCACTTAACTACATGTCTCCCACTTGGCGAAAAGTAGCAACCTTATTTGCTATAAGTGCATGCATTCTCTATACCTTGTTGCTACTTAAAGGCAGCTGGGACTACTGGGCTCCCTTTGCAAACTTGCCCCCTACAGAAGGACGTATCATTCCAGAGGGGTTCAAGGCGCGTTACTTGAGCCAAGGCTATTATGAAGTCAACGACATTGTGATGCCCAATTGGGGTCAGTTTTTAAGTGACTGGTTCAATGATGGCGAAGAATACGAAAAAATTCCACGCTTTATCCCCTATTTTGCACTCCCACTTGGCATAACAATGCTGTTGTGGCGTTACCTGCGCGTTGCCAGCGACATAGTAAAAGGCAAAGCCAACATGATTATTGCAAGCCACGAAGCTGAAGACCTAGTTGATCAGGTTGCAGCACAAGCAGACAAGGATTGACGCATGGAAGCCTTATATTTATTCGTATTGGTCATTTTATTACTCTTAGTGGGTGTGCCAATTGCGGTGTCCCTAGGGTTAAGCTCTATTTTGTTTTTATTGGTTTATTCAGACAGCTCTTTAGCTTCTGTTGCGCAAACCCTATTTTCAGCCTTTGAAGGCCATTACACCTTACTCGCTATTCCATTTTTCATTTTAGCGTCTAGCTTTATGTCTACTGGGGGGGTGGCTAAACGTATCATTCGCTTATCCATTGCTTGTGTAGGCCATTTTCATGGCGGTTTAGCTATCGCTGGAGTCTTTGCCTGCATGATGTTTGCGGCCCTGTCAGGCTCATCTCCTGCCACTGTAGTGGCCATCGGTTCTATTGTCATCGCAGCTATGACAAAAGTGGGTTATAGCAAAGATTTTGCTGCAGGTGTCATTTGCAACGCTGGCACTTTAGGGATCTTAATCCCACCGTCCATAGTCATGGTGGTATATGCCGCCGCCACAGACGTCTCCGTAGGGCGTATGTTCTTGGCAGGTGTCATTCCAGGCCTATTAGCGGGCACCATGCTAATGATCAGCATCTACTTTTACGCCCGCTATAAAGGTATGCCTAAGGGTCAATGGGCTGGTTGGACTGAAGTATTTAGTGCAGCCAGAGCAGCCAGCTGGGGCTTATTTTTAGTAGTGATCATTTTAGGGGGTATTTATGGTGGTTACTTTACCCCTACAGAGGCCGCGGCGGTGGCGTCAGTGTATGCGTTTATTGTGTCGGTGTTTATTTATCGTGATATGGGTCCACTAAAAACGGCGGAAGGGGAACCTCCATTATCACTTAGAAAAAATCCTCACACCCTTTTTACCGCATGGTTTCATGCAGATACACGCGAAACCCTCTACAATGCTGGCCGCTTGTCGGTTACATTATTGTTCATTATTGCCAATGCCTTAATCCTAAAACATGTACTTACAGACGAACAAATTCCACAGACTATTGCTACTGCGATGTTGGCAGCTGGCTTAGGCCCAATTATGTTCCTAGTTATGGTGAATTTGATCTTATTGATTGGGGGTCAATTTATGGAGCCGTCAGGCCTCATAGTGATTGTGGCTCCGTTGGTATTCCCCATTGCCATAGAATTGGGCATAGACCCGATTCACCTTGGCATTATTATGGTGGTAAATATGGAAATTGGTATGATTACCCCTCCTGTCGGCCTTAATCTATTTGTAACATCAGGGGTAGCGGGAATGTCAGTGATGCGGGTAGTAAAAGCTGCCACACCATGGCTTGGAATCTTGTTTATATTCTTGATTATGGTAACTTACATCCCTGCCTTGTCAACGTTCTTACCCACCTATTTTATGGGCCCAGAAATTATCACTCGCTAAACTGTTGATGCCCGATTACCCATTAGGCTAGGCACTAGGGATTTAATTTCCTAGTGCCTAGCCTAATAGGATGTTTGTTGGCTGTTTTGCCTCGTTGATTTTGATCTAAAATAGGATTTATAGTGGCCACATTTTCCACAACAGCGCCTGCACGACTTGCCACTCGACTTACGTTTTTTACTGCTGGGTTTGCAATGGCCTGCTGCGCACCACTTTTCCCATTTATAAAAGATAATGTTGGCGCTGATGAACCCCAATTTGGCCTCCTGTTACTTTGCTTTGGGCTTGGCTCTATTATTGCTATGCCACTTACTGGTTTTGTAGCTGCACGCCATGGCCCTAGGTCTATGGTGTTGTTGGGTGGTTTTGGTCTGGTTATTTTTCTTCCAACTTTAACCATAGCTGAAACACCTTTTATTCTCGGGTCTTTTCTATTCCTTTTTGGTGCATCCCTTGGCACCATTGACGTGGCGATGAATATCCATGGTGTGGCTATAGAGGCTGCAGAGAAGCGCTCCTTAATGTCAAATTTTCACGCTCAATTTAGCATTGGCGGGTTGTTTGGAGCTGGGTTAATGACCTTGCTTTTATCAGCGGGTGCACCACTAGTGGTGACTGCAGCCATAGGGGCTACATTAGCCCTTTTGGCTATGCTGCTAACCATCCCACGACTTTTACATGTCAAAGTTGCAGACCAGAGCACGTTTGTCTTCCCTCATGGCATTGTTCTTTTGCTAGGTTTACTCGCCGCCATTGCATTTTTAGTAGAAGGTGCTGTGCTAGATTGGGGTGCTCTATTGGTGATTGAGCGCCAATTAACCACACCACAAAGTGCCGGTGTAGGGTATATCCTATTTTCAGCTGCCATGGTCATTGCACGTTTAACGGGAGACTTTGTTGTTGCTGCTTTAAGCGAGTTATGGGTACTTATTTTGGGTGGCATTGTAACGATCCTAGGGATTGCAACAGTTTTACTTGCCCCTTTACCCTTGGTCGCTTTGGTTGGTTTTGTGCTAATTGGTTTAGGGTCTGCAAACTTAGTGCCAATATTCTTTAGTGTTGCTGGGCGACAAACAGTGATGCCCACTAGCCTTGCTATCGCCTCTGTAACAACAATAGCTTACTCTGGTGTTTTGGTAGGCCCAGCTATGATTGGTTTTGCAGCTGACTTAACGAGTTTGCCCATGGCATTTTGGTTGCTTACTTTACTGATTGCATGTGTCCCTTTTACTGCCTTTGTAGTGACTAAGCATTAGGCCAGTGCTGTATACCTAGTCTGTGATTTCATCCTGCCTAAACACCTTTTTTAAAACATACATGCTGGCTGCTACCGACGGGCCAATTCCTAATGCAAATAACACCGTTCCAAGCCCAACTGTGCCGCCTAATATCCACCCAGCTGCGATCACTAAGAGCTCAAGCCCACTTCGAACCCATGCAATAGGAAAGTCTGTGACTCTTTGTAATCCGGTCATTAATCCATCTCGTGGTCCTGGGCCTAGGTTCGCTATTAAGTATAGCCCACCGCCAAATCCTGTCACTAACACACCAAGTATGGCCTCTCCAAGCTGCAGCATGATGTGATCAAAGGTAGGTAAAAATGGTAGCAAGAACTCAAGTACTAGGGCGATAATCACCGCATTTAGAATCGTGCCAATGCCTGGGGTTTGCCTAAGGGGTATCCAACAAATTAAAACCACAAAACTGGTGATAAAAGTGGCAAAGCCAATACTCCACCCAGTAATGTGCATAATACCTTGAGCTAAAACTGTCCAAGGGCTAACTCCAACACTAGCAGCGACAAGCAAAGCTTCTCCTAAACCAAAAAGAGTAAGCCCTATTACAAGAAATAAAACAGAAACTAAAGGTGGCCTTAAAGTCAGTGCTTTTGGCGAACTCCAGAAAAGTGATGGCACTTCTTTAACTGACAAAAATTTTGGCATTAATCTCATTTTTTAATCATTTCTCATGCATATTAAAGTGGCCACGTTGCTAACCATTAAGGTCGGAGACTAAGCGTTTTATTTCTTCATTTTGTGACATTTTTTTGGCTTTGACACTACTTGGATCTTGAGAGTTGGTGCTAAAAAACTTCATAAGGTTATTAAGCTCTATAGCGTGCTTCGTTGATACCACCACTGCGTCTCCTCGCTGTTCCATGTCTTCGGCAATAGCTCTTACATCATCTACAATACCTTCTACACTAATACTGACACACTTTAGTGCCAGAGCAATATTATCAAACTCGCCTTCTAAATCGCTACTCATAACTTGGGTTAAGTCACCTTCACTCATCACCCAGGCCACCCTCGTTACTTCCTGTACTGCTAGCTCTAAGGTGCTGACAGACTGATTGATAGCTTGCTCCAAGTGATGTAAATCGCCATGTGATGCCGTTTTTATTCGCGCAGTAAAGTCACCAACAGCAATAGCGCCCATCAGCGAATGAATTTGTCCGATGGCTTTTTGTTGGCTCTCTAATAGGCTATTTAAGGCATGTCCTGCTTCACCAGTTTCGTCTCTAATAGCATCTGGATAGCGAATTGAGAGGTCCCCTGTGCGCTCAATTTTGCCAATAAAATTAGCCAACAAACGCATAGGTTTGGCAATGATGTCGGCAAAGATAAGGGCTAAAAGAGCAATCACCACTATGCCTATAGTCGCAATAGTTAACATCGTGGTTTGTAATACACTAACGGCAGCAAGTGCGCCTGGCTGTTCACCTGTGCCGATATTACTCATGCCAGAACGTTCAGAGATAATATGGCCAATGCTGGTAGCAGATACTTGCATGGCCAAAATAACCACAACGTCACCTTGCACTGAAACTGGCGCAGCGACAAAAGCTTCGGGGGTAGTATTGCTTGCCGATAAAGAAGTTACGTCAGACATATGATATCGGCTGTGGGCTATCGTTTTTTGCACCACTTCACCAAGGCCAGAGTCTTTATAAATGCCAGAAACTAAATTAGTTTGGCAGTCTGCTTGTTGAGTAACACTGTAGAAACAGTATCCTTCTAAGTCGAGTAAAAATAGGTCATCATAGTTGTGGCGTGCAATGTAACGGCTAAACAACGATTGTCCATATGGGTCTACGTCTACTATGGCTGTCTCTAAGCTTTGTTTCTCGATTAGTAGGGAAAGGCTGTCAGCTAGCGTCTCAATGTTATTTTGAATATCAATAAAATGCTGCGTGGCCTGATTAACTTTGATCGTCTGCAGCGCTTGTGACTGATTCAGTGCTAGTTTCTCTAATGCGTGACTAGTGTTTTGTAGACTGGTTACCCCTATGATTAGAGCGGGTATTACGCCCATCAAGAATATCAGTGCAATTAGCTTAATTTTCAAGCTCATGTGTGCCTTTAGCCTGCCGCAGCGTTGAATGGGTTAGCCAAATTCTATCATTTGCACTATGCTGCTGCAAAAAACACTAACACTTATATTAAAACTTTCCTGCTGTTCAGTTAATGCTAACTCATTCTACTGCATAGGGTTGATGATACCTTTGAGTGCTATGGGTCTGTCAGTGATGCGTAGGTAATGTAACAGAATCGGTTTCCAGTCACCTCGCCAACCTCCTGGCAGTTAACACTGCCTGTTGATGAGAGCAGTACTTTAATCGTTGCCAAAACATTAATTTTTGGGCTTAACCCTAGCCATACGCTTTAATGAAACACCATGCGTAGAGGTCGTAGAGCGAAAACCAAAGGGCTCAGTGGAACGGTTAGGTTTTTGTAAGTATTGCATTATTTTTTAGTTGAGTTGCTAGTGACCTACTATTTGCCAACTACCTTGGCAAAAAAGTAAGCCAAGGTTCCACTAGGACTTACTAACACTTAGAAACCTACCCCTCCACTTGGCTTAGGGTCTGATCAAGAGACTTTTTCGTCTTCTCAATCAGCTCATCGATTTCCAGCTTGCTAATAATCAGAGGTGGACACATGATCATGCTATCTCCTACTGCTCGCATAACTAAGCCATTAGCTAAGGCATAATCACGGCAAATACCACCAATACCCACTTCCTTGGGGTAGTTGGTGTGACTTTCTTTATCTTGTACAAGCTCTATCGCCGCCATTAGGCCAATGCCACGAATTTGGCCTACTAGTGGATGATCTAATAATTCGGCTAATCGTTGCTGCAAATAGGGCCCAGTCACATCCCGAACCTTCTCTATCAGGCCTTCATTTTCAATAATACTGACATTAGCCGAAGCCACAGCTGCTGCAACAGGGTGACCAGAATAAGTATAACCGTGAGCAAACTCACCACCCTCAATCACGACCTTAGCCACACGCTCACTAATTAATACGCCACCAATAGGCATGTAGCCAGAAGACAAGCCCTTAGCTATGGTCATCAGATCGGCTTCAATACCTAGAGTTTCAGATGCAAACCAATTTCCTGTGCGCCCAAACCCAGTGATCACTTCATCTGCAATAAGCAATATATTGTATTTTTTACATAGCCTCTGAATTTCTGGCCAGTAGGTCGCTGGAGGCACAATAACAGCACCAGCACCTTGCACTGGTTCACCTATAAAAGCGGCGACATTTTCTGCACCGCACTCAATAATTTTTGTTTCCAACGCTTGCGCCGCACGCAGGCCCAGCTCCTCCTCCGTTTCACCAGCCAAGGCTTCGTGATACCAGTGGGGCTGCATGATGTGTTCAATACCATCAATAATGCCACCTTGAGAATGCATGCCTTTCATGCCACCTAAGCTCATAGAGGCCATTGTGCTGCCATGGTAGGCATTATCGCGCGAAATAATGATGCGCTTGCTTGGCTGACCCTTGGCTTGCCAATAGTGACGCACCATACGCACATTCGTATCGTTAGACTCAGACCCAGAACCTGTAAAAAATACGTGGCTAATGTGCTTAGGTGCTAGCTTTTTGAGCTGTGCAGCTAACTTGATAACAGGAGGGTGGGCAGTGCCAAAAAAGCTGTTGTAGTAGGGCAGTTCGCGCATTTGCTTGGCGGCAACGTCCGCCAACTCATGACGCCCATAACCAACATTTACACACCAAAGGCCTGCCATACCATCCAGTACTTTGCCACCTTCAGAATCGTATATATAACAACCATCAGCTCCGGTAATGATACGTGTGCCCTTTTCATGCATGGCTTTTGAATCAGTGAACGGGTGCATGTAATGCTGCCGATCTAACTCTTGTAGAGCTTTAGTGTCGTGCTGTTTTGCGTTCATTTTATTAATTTCCTATTACACACTTAGTAGCAAGTATTCACGTTCCCATGAACTGATGACCTGCATAAAATTATCATTTTCTTTTTCTTTTACGGCGACATATGCTTTCACAAACCGGTCACCAAATATTTCTCGTAACGGCTCACACCGATCTAGCTGAATGAGCGCCTCGGTGAGGCTGCGGGGTAATTCCCTAGTACCTTTGTCATAGGCACTGCCTTCCACGGGAGCACTGGGCTCCAGTTGTTCTTTCATGCCTAAATAGCCACATGCTAGGGTTGCTGCCATCGCTAAATAAGGATTTGCGTCAGCTCCCCCTACTCGGTTCTCAACACGAATATTAGGGCCGGTTTTTTCTGGCACTCGTAAACCCACAGTGCGGTTATCAAAACCCCAGTGCACATTAACTGGTGCTGACTCGTCCTTCAAAAAGCGTCGGTAGGAATTTACATTAGGGGCAAATAATGCAGTGACCGCCTTAGTATATTTTTGCAAGCCACCGATATAGTGTTTGAGTGATTCACTAATGCCTCCGTCTTCCCCCACAAAGATATTATTGCCGTGAGCGTCTAACACACTTTGATGAATGTGCATGGAACTGCCAGCCTGATTTTGTAATGGCTTAGCCATAAAAGTGGCTGATAGGTTGTGTTTGAAAGCAGCTTCTCGCAAGGTGCGCTTAAACAGGAACACTTGATCAGCAAGGGATAAGGCTTCGCCATGGCGGAAGTTAATTTCCATCTGCCCTAAACCTTCTTCATGAATGAGGGTCTCTACATCAAGGTTCTGGGCTTCACAATAGTCATAAACATCCTCAAATAACGGATCAAATTCATTGACAGCATCGATACTATACGACTGGCGGCCAGTTTCGGCCCGGCCCGTTCTACCTACAGGCGGCTGCAACGGCGAATCTGGGTTTAAGCTCTTTTGGGTAAGGTAAAATTCAGCCTCTGGGGCCACAATGGGCGTAAGTCCCATATCTGCATATAACTTAAGCACCTTGCGCAATATCGTTCGGGGCGCCAGATCAACCAGCTCACCGTGAATATCATAACAATCATGAATAATTTGGGCTGTTGGCTCTGTGGCCCAGGGCAATAAGTGTGCTGCATTAGGATCTGGCTTTAGGTAGACATCAATTTCGGCTGGATCGATCATACTATAGTCATCTAGATAATCCCCCGTAACAGTGGCGACCAAAACACCTTCTGGCAAACGAATGCCAGCGTCATCACAAAACTTAGACGCAGGCATAATTTTACCGCGGGCAATGCCTGTGAGATCGCTAACAATGCATTCTACTTCTGTTATTTTGTGTTCTTTTAGCCATGTTTTTAGGCCATTAAAATTAGTCATAGGTCACCGACTACCTTGGCTTTGTAGGCGCGTATTACAGGCGCTAGCAAAGGCAGAAAAAATAGATTGATAGAGATCATCCTTAGTCACTTGGTACTCTGGATGCCATTGGACTGCTAAGTTAAAGCTTTGGCCATTGGGGTCTGTAAAGGCTTCAACTAAACCATCCTCAGAGGTTGCTTCAACCCTTAAGCCTTTGCCAACCCTATTAACACCTTGGCCATGTAATGAGTTTACTTGTGCTTTTGGCTTACCATACAACTGCTCCAGCACTCCATTAGTGGCTAAGGTAATGCTGTGGCTGTGGCTATACTGTATTTCTATAGCGTCTGCTTTATTTTCCCGATGGTCATTATAATCGCCTAGCTCTTCCACATGCTGGTGTAAGCTACCACCATAGGCCACGTTCATTTCTTGAAAACCTCGACAAATAGCAAGTAAGGGCACCCCCCACTTTATAGCCGCAGGAATTAATGCCAATGCTAGGCTATCTCTGGCTTTATCATGTTGGGTGCCTTTACGACTGGTTTCTCCATAGTGGCATGGCTCTACATTGCTATAACCACCCGGTAATAATACGCCATGAAGGTGGCCTAACAGAGCATCTAGATCCATATCAACTTGGTTATCACCATTAGATAAGGCTGGGATTAACACCGGTACCGCGCCCATTGCATCAACCACAGCACGAGCATATTTCTCACTCACACGGTGATAAGGGTGTAAGCCATCTTGGTTCACTTCACACACAAGACCAATAAGAGGTTTAGACATAATTAAGCAGACGTAAGTAGTAATAAAGAAACATAGTATGAAGCCTTTGACAGTAGCATAAAGCAGTTTTAACCTTCAAGTAAAGCGTATGTTATTATGAACACTCAGGACAAACGACTTACAGGTGAAAAAATACTCACTAACATATTGTTTTATATCAATAAATAAATTAAAAATGAATGTTATATAGATATTTTTACAATTATTTTTTAATAAATAATCATATTATTCCACACATTCACTATTCGAAGCTTGTCTATCCCTGCCTTTCTGCTACCATCTTACATAGCCCCCTTAACGAGAGTTTAGCCCATGTCCCATGCCATCGCATCACGTAGCGAAGCTGAAGCGTTTCTTGCCACTCACCCAGACCTTGTGAGTGTGGATTTATTACTGCCCGATCAGCACGGGGCTTTGCGTGGCAAACGTATTCCTGCACAAGAATTACTTAAGGTTTATGAGCAGGGCCTCTATTTACCTGGCTCGGTGTTCGCGCTTGATATTAATGGGAACACTGTAGAAAGCACTGGCATTGGGTTTGATACAGGTGATTGTGACCAGCCCTGCAGAATCATTCCAAACACCTTAACCTTAGTGCCGTGGCAAACCAAATCTATGGCGCAATGTTTGATCACTATGGAACAAAGTCCTGGTGAGGCCTATTTTGCCAATCCACGGCATGTTTTAGATCAAATATGTGATCGCTATCAAACCCAAGGCTTAACCCCCGTAGTGGCAGTTGAGCTGGAGTTTTACCTCACCGACACCAAACGCCTTAGATCAGGCCTGTTACAGCCCCCAATAGCGCCCATAACTGGCCTTCGTGAGGCTGATACTCAAGTGTATGCGGTAGACAATTTAGATGATTACAGCGCACTCATAGATGACATTATGATGGCTGCACAAGCTCAAAACATACCCGCATCTACAGCGGTGGCAGAATATGCGCCTGGGCAGTTTGAAATAAACCTGCAACACGTTGCAGACCCAGTATTGGCATGCGACCAAGCCATACTGCTAAAACGCATTATCAAAAGTGTGAGCCGACAGCATGGTTTTGGTGCCACTTTTATGGCGAAACCCTATGCCGATCAGGCTGGCAGTGGTATGCACATTCATATGAGTTTACTAGACGATGCCGCAAAAAATGTATTTGCCTGTGATCAGCAGCAACCTAATGCTATGTTGAGCCACGCCTTAGCGGGCTTGCAGGTTACCATGGCTGAAACCATGGCCCTACTGTGCCCCAAGGTTAATTCATACCGTCGCTTTCAGCCTGACTTCTTTGTGGCCATGGCACCTACATGGGGGGTAGACAACCGCACCGTTGCTTTGCGAATCCCTAATGGTTGTATTTCTGCAACACGCATTGAACACAGGGTTGCTGGTGCTGATGCAAACCCTTATTTGGCCATGGCCGCACTGCTTTCAGGTGCTCTTCATGGCATTGATAATGAGCTAATATTAGGCCCACGAACGACGGGTAATGGCGCAGAAAAAGTAGCGCCAAGCTTGCCATTGAATTGGGTAGATGCCTACGGTATTTTAGGTAACAGTGAATTTGCTGCAAACGCCTTTGGTGCTGACTTCTTGCGGGTATACACTCAAGTTCAGCAGCAAGAATATGCCGAATTTAATCGCCATGTCAGCAGCTTAGAAATAGACTGGTATCAACGCACCCTTTAAATTGCAGGATTTTTATGAGCCAAGCACACACTCACTCTTACTACGCTGCCAGCGCTAACCAACAGATTAACTGCCCCACATTGCAAGGTAACCATACCGCTGACATATGCGTTGTGGGTGCCGGTATTACTGGGCTTAGCGCCGCGCTAAATTTGGCTGAAAGAGGGTACAAAGTGGCTGTTTTAGAAGCCAATTTAATAGGTTGGGGTGCGTCTGGACGTAGTGGTGGACAAATGATTTTTGGATTTGGTTGCGATATGTCAGTGATCGAAAAATCAGCAGGAAAAATTGCAGCTAAAGCGATGTGGGATATGTCCGTAGAGGCTATTGATATACTGCGACAGCGTGTGGACCAGCATCAAATTCAATGTGATCTCCAACAAGGCCACCTGCATGCTGCAATAAAACCAAGGCAAATGTGGGAACTTGAAGAATGGCAGGGCTCTTTGGAACGACAGTATGACTATGCCAGCTTAAGTCTTTGGAGTAAGCAGCAAGTGCAGTCAAAAATGGCAAGTGAGCGCTACATAGGTGGACTTTATGATGCTAACTCAGGTCATATTCACCCCCTCAACTACACCTTAGGCTTAGCCAAAGCAGCATTAGATGCAGGCGTTAGCATTTACACAGCTTCTGCCGTCACTAAGGTCACCAGAAAATCTAAGGCCAATATTTGCCATACTATGCAGGGGCAAGTTACTGCTGAGCAGGTGCTTTTTTGTGGTAACGCCTATATGGGCAAGTTAGTGCCTGAAATTAGTAGCAAAATAATGCCAGTTGGCACATACATTGGCGCTACAGAACCGCTTGGAAAGGCACGGGCGCAAGCCCTGATAAACAATAACATGGCTGTTGCTGACATTAATTTTGTTTTGGATTATTTCCGTATGTCTGCTGATTATCGGATGCTGTTTGGTGGCCGAGTTAGCTACTCCACTTTAGCACCCCCGAACCTAGCAAACTCTATGCGCCAACGTATGTTAGGGGTGTTCCCACAATTAGCAGACGTTAACATGGCCTATTCTTGGGGTGGTAACGTTGCCATTACCATGAATCGTGGGCCTCACTTTGGTCGCCTGGGCAAAGACTTATATTTTGCTCAAGGTTTTTCTGGCCATGGTATTGCTGCAACAGGTTTAGCTGGGAAGCTGCTAGCTGAAGCGGTGGCAGGACAAACTGAACGGTTCGATTTGTTTGATGAAATTAGCCACTTGCCCTTTCCTGGTGGTACATTATTTAAGACGCCAGCCCTTATTTTGGCTATGGCTTGGTATCGTTTACGGGATATGCTTTAGTCACTGTTGGGTTAGTGAGATACGTTACCATTGTTGGCACTAACGACTTTAGCTGTTACCTCGCCTAGGTTACGAAAACGATGCGGAAGGTGGGTGTGAAAAAAGTAACCGTCTCCGGTAACTAATTGATAAACTTTCTGATCTACAGTGAGCTCGATTTCACCTTGCACAACAATGCCAGCTTCCTCACCATCGTACTTGATCATATCTTCACCCGTATCAGCGCCAGGCGGATACGTTTCGCTGAGCATAGAAATGTTGCGATCTGCGACGCTGTGGCCAATAAGCTTTATAGCTACCCCTTGGGCACTCATATCTGCTTGTTCACCCGCCTTGAAAACAACTTGATTACTCATCACTAGGTCGGTGGTGAAAAACTCCTCCACCCCCATAGGGAAACCTTTGAGTACCTTAAGCAGAGAGCTAAAAGAAGGGCTCACGGTATTTTTTTCAATCATGGAGATAGTGCTATTAGTCACCCCTGCACGCTTAGCCAACTCGCGTTGCGAAAGCCCTAGGCGCTTACGAATGGTTTTTAATCTGACACCTAAATCCAAGACTCTTCCTCCATCTGCTTGTGTAGTCTAACTTGTCAGTAAGGGAATGCGTACGCTAACCTTTACACCTTTGTTAACTGACGTACTTACGTCAAGGGTACCACCTAAAGATCGCGCACGCTCATCTACTCCAGACAAACCAAAACCCCATTTATTCTTTTGTTGATCAAAACCAATACCATTATCTTTGACACTAATCGCCATGTGTTGATCATACACCGCTAAATGCACTTTCAGTTTAGTTATTCGCTTAGCGTGTTTCACTGCATTGTTGACTAATTCTTGCACTATACGATAGCTTGCAATGGTATATATTTCCTCCATACCATTTACCGAATCATCAATATTAAGGTCTAGTTCAATATCTTGCTCATCAAGATGGAAGGCTAGAATACACTGCTCAACGGCTACCTTTAAGCCAAACATGTCTAATGCCTCTGGTCTTAGCCGTTGAATCATATCACGCATGGTCTCATACAGCGCATCTGCTTGAGAGGTAATGTCTTGGGCGTAGGTTGCCACCTCGTTTATGCTTTTTGCACTTTCTAGTATATGGGCGTTAATTTTAATGGCGGTGAGGGTTTGGCCAAACTCATCATGCAGTTCCCTAGCAATGTGAAGAATTTGGTCCTCCTGCACCCGGATCAGCTGTTGAGCCAAACTTGTATTCTCGTTACTCTTTTTCTGAAGTTCTTTGGTTCGTTCTACGACCATGCGTTCTAAAGTAGCGTGCTGCTGATTAAGCTCTACCAACGCATCGTCCCGTTGAAGTTTAAGGCCGTATTCCTCATTTAATCTACGGTAGTAGGCACTAAAAGCAATACACATCGCTAACAAAACAACGCCCATAAATTGTAAATGGTGAGCATATAGCCCTGCCGGTTGCTGTATCGAAAGGGTAAAAGGCTGCCCCAAGTGGTCTAAACTGCGTTCTTTGAGAAAGATATCTGTCTCAAACACGGGCAAATAAGTTACTTGTGGCAATATTTCATCTGCCGCTAATTGCCGCTCCTCACCATAAAGTAACTGAACTGTTGCGCCTGGTAAAATATCAGCCACGGGTGCCAGCATAGTATCTGTTTTTATGATCAACATTACCGCCAAGCCACCGTTTAAATACCCTAGCGCAGTCATCTCAGCTGTGGTGTCTAATACCTTAATTAAGCTGTAACCACGCCCCCCCTCTCTCAGCTTGTAAGGCCGAGAAGCAGCTGGATCACCCGAAACCAAAGATGACAAAAGGGGCTCTCGCATATTGCGTGCAGACATCATGTCAAAACCCATGAGGCCTTTAACCGATTCAAGATAGGGGTCTATAAAAAAAATAGGGAAGTGCATGGGCACCCCATTGACCAGATTCACAGACTTACCTGAGGGGTTCTTCTTAGAGACATAGCGTGTCACTTTGTAACCTGGATAACCCAAGCCACGCATCTGTGCTTCGTGTTTAGTTTTATTCCCTGGATCGATGCTAATTAGCGCTTCAAACATATAAATATGTGGGTAAGTATCACGCATGTGCTTGGTAAAATTGCGTGCTGGATCCAAGTTATTGGGCCCTACACTGGCGAGTATGCTTCCAAACCCAGCCAAAGCCGCATCATTGATTAGAAGCTGCTCGTTGATATTATACATCGCATCATTTGAGTCAATATCAAAGGTTATTCGCTGGCTGTTAATCACCCAGATACCTATTGAGGCTAGCACCAACACTAGGCTCAAAAGCCATAGCAACAGACGTATCAGAGTCGAGGGAAGTAATAAATAATCCAATTGACTAATTTTTTTCACAGATAAATCCTTGCGTCTGAAAATGGTTTTATTTTGCCAGTGGGCGCCAGCTACTCAACCAACTATCGATCGCTATGTGGTGAGCAGTTTTACCCAGTTACACTGACCAATTTTCATTATTTACTGCATCCCTTTTATGCCACTTTAGGTTTTGTAACAAACACCTTCAATGCCATCACTATTCCAACGAGTATAACCAAAATAGTAAGGTACGATAATGTCAATTTTAACGAATTAATGCCAGATCCAAGTGACACTATTAGCCCAGACATTAGGCCTGAGTTTAGATAGGTTTCCAACATCAATAGCTCAAGGTAATTCTCCGCCCAATCAGCAAACATACATAGAATAGGAACGGCCAAAAATAAACGCTTGTTACTAAAAAGCAGTAAAGTCCAAGAGACGTACATTAAGGTATAAATTAAAGCAAAAACCACGTCCCAGATTTTCAGGAACCGGCTATAACAAAGGAGTTGCTCTTTTGTTCTGGATTCAAAGAAATTTTCAACCATTTCTTGAGTATAAAAAAAGAAAGCCCTAATGAATTTGACCCAACATCTTGCCTATAGCAGTGACTAACATCAGCTAGAATGAATGTTGCATAAAGAACCATCGCAAATGTAGATCCGAAAGCAACACATAGGGCCCTGTAATTATTGAGATATTTAATTATTTTAATCACGTTTTATCTATTGATTGTTTTTAGTAGTTAATCCACCGATGAAATTCGGTCACGTGGAATGAACACTCACAGTCATAAAAGTCTATTTAAGTAAAACTATTCCACAGTCACTGATTTAGCTAAATTACGCGGCTGGTCTACGTCAGTACCCTTAATAATAGCCACGTGGTAAGACAGCAGTTGCATAGGAATAGCATAGACAATTGGCGCCAGTAGTTCATGCACTTCTGGCA